>FLNZ01000049.1_pt1 | contig 21273 bp, 13 predicted proteins | sample 1140391 | NCBI WGS metagenome assembly FLNZ01 (sample SAMEA3878171, study PRJEB12797) | bioreactor metagenome | biome: Moose rumen | place: Sweden | collected 2011-10
CGATGAACACCAGGTAGGTAAACACGTCGATTTCGCCCTTGGTCCAGAGGCGAGCGCCCGTAATCAGCACCGTGGCAAGGCCCATCTTGAGAATGCCTTGTGCCGAATTCAGGAACGAGCCCACCTTCACGTCGGAATCCATCTGCGATTTTTCGTATTTGATGCAATCCTTGTCAAAGTGATTGAGGTAGGCGGTTTCGCCCGAATACGAGCGGATTTCCTGCACGTTTTCGAGACCTTCCTGGATATCTTCCATAATCACGCGGCGGGCGTTATATGAATTTTCGAACCAGCGGTCCTGAATTTTCTTGGAAAGCGCAATGAGTAAAGCTGCTGCGGGCACCACCCAGAAAAGTGCAATAGACATTTTCCAGTTGTAGCAGAACAGCATGATGCCAATTATGGTGACGCTCCCGATGGCGGCGAAAAGTTCCGGCACCGCATGCGAGAAAATCATTTCGAGCGCGTTGCAGTCGTCCATGATGGTTGATGTCAAGTCCGAAAGGTTCTTTTTGCCAAAGAAAGAGAGCGGCAACTTGCGGAGTTTTTCGGCAATCGAGACGCGACGGCGCATGCTTTCGTCGTACACGCTATCGTAGGTGGCGCTATACGAGAACCTGTAAATGACAAGCATCACGACAAACAGGACTACCGCAATTCCCGCATAGAACAAGGTTCCGTGCGGAGTTTTGCCTGCAAATTCACCAATGCCCATCTGCTCCATCAAAAAGTAAAAGAGCATCATCATCGGGAACATGAGCGAAATAAAGTGCAGGAATGTCCAGATGACGCCACGGACAAACGTGCGCGAGCCTTCTTCCGAAAGAGCAAAAGTATTCTGAACCCACTTATACATTTTCGCCTCCTTCATTATCCTTGGAATTGTCGAGGGTCCACGTGACGGACTGCTGGTATTCGGCCCACATCTTGGCATAAATGCCGTTCTTTTCAAGTAATTCGCTGTGCGTTCCGCGCTCGGCGATTTCGCCATCTTCCACAACGATAATCTGGTCGGCGTTCACCACGCTTGTAAGCCTGTGGGCAATCATCAGAACGGTCTTGCCGGCGGCAAGCTTGTGCAAGGCTTCTTGAATCAGGCGTTCGTTTTCGGGGTCTGCAAAGGCGGTCGCCTCGTCGAGCACCACGATGGGGGCGTTCTTCAAGATGGCGCGCGCAAGCACCACTCGCTGTTGCTCGCCACCCGAAAGATAAGTTCCCTTGCTCCCGATAACGGTATCAATACCGCCGGGCAACTTGTCGATGATTTCGCGGCACTGCGCAAGATCGAGCGCCTTGTTTACTTGCTCGAGAGTCGCGTCGGGCATGCCGTAGCGAACGTTGTCCAGAATGCTCATCTTGAAAAGTCGCGTATTCTGGAATACAAACGAAACGTTCTTCATCAGTTCCTTCGGGTCAATCTGCTTTACGGGAACACTGCCAATGGTAATCTCGCCGCTATCGACATCGAAGAATCGTGGCAGGAGTTTTGCAATCGTACTCTTGCCGCCGCCCGAAGGCCCGACAAGTGCTACCGTATGGCCCGCCGGTACCGTGAGTGAGATGTCGCTCAATACCTGCTTGTCGGTATCGGGGTAGGTGAAGTTCACGTTCCGGAATTCTACATCGAACTTTTGCATCGGTACGGGATTTTCACAAACTTCCAAATCCTTGGTGCGTGCAATATCGTTGATGCGGTCAATGGCAAGCCCCGCCTGGTTCGTAGCGTTGCTTAGGTACATGCTGCGCATGACGCACTGCGAAAACAGCGGCGTCACCAGCACGTAAATCATCATGTTCACGATGGTGAGTTTTACATCGCCGTCGTTACCGATAATGAGCGCTGCCGTCGGCACCAGGAACAGTACGAAGCCGTTCACGAGGGTCGTGTAGATGCAGTAAGGAACTTTCCAATTGTCGGAATAGGCAGTCACCATCTTGTGGTAGGTCGCGATGCTGTTGTAGAAACTCTTGAATGAAAAAATCGTCTGCTGGAAAACCTTGACTACGGGAATCCCGCGCACGTATTCCACCGCTTCGGAGTTCATCTCTTCAAGTGCCTGCATGTAGCGTTCCATGAACTTGGTTCCCCTGCGGCCAAGGGTGCCTAAAATGAACATGGCGTAGGCGATAGGCACCAAAGAGGCGAGGCCAAGTCGCCAGTCAAAGCTGAACATCATCACGAGCGCCACGACGGGAATCAAGATGGTGCTCGAAATGTCTGGCATCTGGTGCGCAATGAAGGTGTGCGTAATCGCGGCGTTGTCGTCGATAATCTTGCGGAGTTTGCCGGTCGGGTTCTTGTCGAAAAATCCGAGTGGCGCGCTCATCAGTTTTTTCATGGCGAATCGACGCAGGTCGCCTTCGAGCCTGAATGCTACCAGGTGCGAGCAGGCGAGGGCCGCGAAGTAGAGCAAAACACTTGCGACCGAGGCGAGAACCGCTCCGATGGAGTAGTCGAAAATCTTGATGTTCGTCATGTCGCCGCCAGAGATGACCTCGCGGACAATGAGCCACATCAGTAAAAACGGCACGAGCCCTGCGATGGCGCTCAATGCCGAGAGAATCAATGCTAGCGGGAACAGCGGTCTTCGCGAACCCATGTAAGCGTAGAGTTTAGAGAATGTCTTTTTCATAATTATGCGACGTTTGTCATCCTGTATTTTTTCCTGTATTCCTTCGGGGTCATGCCCATCACATCTTGGAAGGCGTGGGCGAACTTGCTCCCGTTATTGTAACCGACTTCGCCTGCGATCTCGAGAATCCCGCGGTCGCACTCGCGAAGTTGCTTGGCGGCCAGTTTCATGCGCTCGCGGCGAGCGTAAGTGAATACCGGCAAACCGAACACGTTCTTGAAGCAGAGTTTCATTGCGGTAGGTGGCATGTCAAACTTGTCGGAAAGTTCCTCGATGGTAAAATGGCTGTCCATGTTTTCGCAGATAAACGAACGGATGCAGTAGATTTTTTCAATTTGCATCGAAGATAAATTGCATTCGCGGCAGGCGTATTCTCTTTGAGTGTCCAAGTTTTTCAACGTGAGCAGCAATTCTAAAATGGCGAGTCTGCAGTATTCTGCCTGCGTTTTTTCGGACTTGTTCTCGATTTTCTCGAATGCGCGAGCCACCTCTTCCTTGGTGTGCACGATGAACGGTCGGCCCGGACGGCACATTTTTTGCGCAAGAGTCCTGATGTCGAGTGCAAAACCTGCGAAATGTCCCTGGATGTATTTTGCTGATTCCTCGTAGAAAAGGATGCGGTCGCCGCAGTAATCGGCAGAGCGCGTTAGCGCACCCGAAGTCCAGGCGTCGTAAACCAGCATTTCTCCGGAGTTCAGCTGGTTGCAGGGAAGTGCTCCGCCGGCCCAGGTAATGCGGCCCTTCCGGCAAAATTCAAGAATGAGAATTGGATCTCCTGCGAGTGTCGTATGGTAACACCCGATTTTGTGCAACCATTCAATTCCTTTGATGTCTAGCATTCTTTCCTCATAAATCAATTCAGATTGAGATTGTTAGTCTAATCTTAAAAAGTAAGACAAATCTAACAAGCAAACAAAACTTTGTCAAGGCTAATTTTATGACGGCGATAGAAAATTTTTATTGCAAAAATGTCTGAATGGAGTGAAAATAGACTAAATGGAGTCTGTATTTCGAGAAAAGGATCTTGGTCTTTTCGGGTTTTTCCTCCTCCGTTTGGAGTAGAACGCCCCCGACGACATTTCTAAAATGCACCGCAAAATTAACAACCGCGGTTTTCCCGCATCTCAACCAAGGAGTATATATGAAAACACGTTTTCTGGCGGCTCTTGCTGTATCGTTCAGCATGCTTGTCGCTTGCGGCGACGACAACTCTTCTTCTGCTAACGGTGACGATGAAAAGGAACTTTCCAGTTCTTCGACCCAAAAAGACGACAAGTCCAGCAGCTCTAAAAAAGAAGATAATGGCGAATACAAGCGCGAATTCGCGACTGCTATCGCCTCGGGCGAGACGATGTTCATCGGCACGATGTCGCTGGACCATACAGATGATATCGGCACCGACTATATCGAAGTCGGCACCCGCGCAGGTGTTCTCTATTACGACAATTCCCTGTTCATTGCTGACCTTGACGTGGGCACCATTGCCCGTTACAGCCTTGACAAGAATAACAAGATTGGCGGCAAGACGGGAGAACTTTCGCTTGCTGGCGCATGGGCAAACCACATTTACTTCGTGAATGAAGAAAAAGCCTACTTGGGCGGCATGCTTGACTCGCTGCTCATCATCAACCCGAAGACCATGAAGCGCACGGGCGCGATTGACCTGTCCAAATACAAGAACGACGATGCTCTCGTGGTAAGCCCGGGTACAGGCGTAATCGTGGATGGTCGGCTCTATGTTGGCCTGTTGCAGAACGTGAGCGACTATGCTACCGGTAATACCGCTCAGGTTGCCATCATTGACATCAAAAAGGATTCCGTGATTGCCGTGGCTGAAGATGACCGCGTCGCGGCAGTGGGCTCCCTGGATGATTCCGAGAACCAGTCGTTTATCGTTGCTGACGGTTACATTTACTGCTACAGCAATGCCTCCTGGGGCTACGCTCCGGGCCAGGTCGACGGGTTCCTGCGCATCAAGGTGGGCGAAACCGAATTCGACAAGGATTATCAGTGGCTCGTGACCAAGGATGTCGCCATCGACGGTGTCACCAAGAAAGACAACTTCAAATACCTGAGCCCCTCTACCGACGCCAATGGAACCAAGGCGTATTCCTTCTTGAACGTGATGGTGGACCTGCAGCAGGTTTGGACCGATATGGATAGCTACCACAACAATACCTGCAAGCCGGTAGAAATCGATCTTGCCAAGAAAACCATGAAGGCGCTCCCGATTGATTATTCTTCTAGCTGGGCTAGCTTCGGCAAGTACATCGATGACGATGGCACCGTGATTTTTGCGGTCTCTACCGAAAAAGACGGCAACGCCTACTTCCGCTATGATCCTAAGTCCGAAAAGGCGGAAAAGATCGCCGATATAAAGCAGATTCCGATGTGGCTTGTGCCGCTCAAGTAAGCGAAATTGCCGCAAATCTGCGGTGTACATATTGTCCTCATAAACGCGAAGGTCCGTTCCCGCCTAATGGTGGGGGCGGATTTTGTTATTGGTACAGGATAAATCCATTCGGATTTTCAAAGGCCCGTTTGGAGTAGAAAATTAGTCTGAAAATTGCTTAATTGCGCTGCGATGAAAAAGATGCCTATTTACAAGGCGGCAACGCTTGCCCTTATATTTGCAACGGTTGGTGCGGTTTCGGCCCGTGCCCAAGATGATGAAATTACCTCGATAGACGATTTTCTTGAAGAATCTGCTCCGGAAAGTAATGCGGCAACTGACAACGCAAACAGCGCGACGGCGCAATCAGATGCATCTGCGGCAAATGCATCGGGCGTTACGCAGTTGGACGAACTCTCGGTGGAGTCAGAAATAGAAGCGGAACAGGCGAAGCAGGCCAAAAAGGCGGAATCGGTTGCGACGATTGACGCAGCCGAGATGCAGAATACAAGCAAGACCATTTCGAAGGCCGTCAACTCCGCCTCGGGCGTTAAGGTACGCAAGTCCGGCGGCATGGGCAGCGAAGGTAAAATCAACATTCGCGGCATGGAAGGCAAGAACGTCAAGGTGCTTGTAAATGGGGTCCCAGTCGAGACGCAAGGCAACTTGGGCCTTGACGATATCCCTATCGACCAGATTGCGGACATCGAAGTTTACAAGGGCTATGTTCCCGCACGCTTTGCAACAGATGGTGCAGGCGGAGCCATCAATATCATTACCAAGAAGCGTCCCGCCAATTCGGTGGATGCGTCCTACAGCCTTTCAAGTTTCAATACACATAAGGCATCGGTAAGCGCGAGCCATGTAATCGATAGTATTGTCGGTGGCGCAAGTCTGGAAGTGGGGGTATCGGGCTATTTCAACCATTCCGATAACGATTACGAATTCACTTCGCCTTACATGAAAAGCTCGACAGGTAAAGATACGAGCGTCGTTCGCGATCACGACCATTACACCTCTTACAATGTACAGGCCTTTGCGAACTTGATGAATGCCTGGTTCGACCAGGTTTCGCTTGGTGCAAGCTACGGTGCGTTCGATAAGGAAATTCAAGGCGAAACGAACCGCATTGTTGAAGCGACTGCCGAAGGGTATAATTTAGGAGCGACTTTCGGATTAGATAAGAAAAATTTGTTTGTAAAAGACTTGAATTTCGGTGACCATTTTTCGTTTGGTTACAATGAAAATAAAATTATTGACACGAGTCGTGTCCATTGCCGCAACTGGTATAGTTGCGATACCGCCAAAAAGAATGTGGGCGAAATTTCTTCGATGGGACTTCCGAAATTCCGCACTGTGCAGGCGTACGACTTCAATAATTTGCTGAATCTGGATTATCAGTTTATTAAAAATCAGTTTGTTTACTGGAATACGCTTTTCCGGTATCACAAGGAAGATCCTGAAGATGACTTGGGTTCCGAAATGGTCGGGTTCAATACGGCGGGGTATCCTGGCAAAACGATTTCGGTGACGACGGGGCTTTCGCTTGAAGACAATTTCTTTGATTCGAGACTCCAGAACCTGTTGGGTTTCAAGTTCCATTACATGAAGGCTGAAATTTCTAATACTTCCACAAGTATGATACAGCAGGCGGTATTAGAAAAGAATGATTATACGGACTTTAGTTACGATGAAAGCTTGATGTTCCGGATTGTAAAGCCTCTTGCGGTCAAGGGCTCTTACCAGCATGCAGTGCGCCTGCCCACGCCCGATGAACTCTTTGGCGATGGAATTCGCGTGAGTGCTGCGACAAACCTCAAGCCTGAAGAAGCGGATAATTTTAATGTCGGCCTGTCTCTTGATTTGCAAGAAATCCCGCTGGTGGCAAGGTTCCGCTTTGATGGTGATGTCTTTTATTCCTACTACAAGAACCGTATCCATTACATGGGCACGGCGCAGATGTCGGTGCCGTATTTCAATATGGACCCGATTCGCGGATGGGGTTACGAAGGCGACGTGAAGCTCGATGTGAATGAATGGGTGTTGCTCGGGACAAACTGGACTTTCCAGGATTTGCGCAATATAGATTACAATGCGAAGCAGGGTATTCTTGAAGATGCGATCATCCCGAACATTCCGCGATTCTTCATGAACTACCTCGCTGAATTCCACATGGGCGATATATTCAATAAGAACGATTTTGTCAAGTTCTGGTGGGCTGCTAACTACACCGATGAATATTATTACGGTTGGAAAATCAGTTCCCGCCAGAGCCGGAAAATAGACGCCTCGTTCACGCAGGATTTGGGCGTGGAATATTCCGTGTGGGATAACAAGCTCGCCTGGAGTTTCGAGGTCGACAACTTTTTGGACGAAACCGTTTACGACAAGTACGGAGAATCTAAACTGGGACGCACTTTTGCAACCAAGATCCGGTACAGTTTCAGGTAGATATATCTAACTTCGGATAGTTTACGCTAACTAAGTTGTTTATACGGAAACTAAGTTGTATATCGTAAACTAATTTGCAAATTTGCAACAATGTTAGTCGCACAGAAGCCTTACCGGACTTGGGTTTGAAGTCTGTTTATTAGTTTGTATGTAGTTTGCATTTTAAGTGAATTTTATGTAGATTATTATGCAAAGAACAACAAAGCTTTAATGAAGATCCCCGACCAAGTCGGGGATGACATTAGGGCGGAACAAAAGGAGTAAACTATGTCCGTATGGAAAAATGAAAAGTTCTGGTGTGTGGTGGCCGGTGTCGTTGGCCCGACTATCATCAAGAAGATTCTCAAGGCTCCCAAAACTCGCGAGTATGCCGTCAAGGGACTTGCCGAAGGCATGAAGATTACTGCCGACGCCAAGGCCGCCTTCCAGGATATGAAGGACGAAGCTGCCGACATCTGCAACGACGCGAAGAAAGAAGCGGAGAAATAGACGAAAGAACGGACCTTTCGGTCCTACAGACGAAAGACGAAAGAGTTTTCGATGAAATGTAGAATCGTTTACGATAAGCCGGGGCGTATCCGCTTTCGGGCGGGGGCCTACGCGTTTGAAAAAATGCATGAACCGCGCATCCACAAGGCATGCGTGAGTGAACCTTATGTCCAGAAAGCGGTAGTCCATTCGGAAAACGGCGGCATTCTGCTGGAATACGAAGACGGCTATCGTGAACAGGTGATTGATTTCGTTCGGAATCTGAACATCGTAAATCTCCCTGAATGTGAACCCGATACCGAGTACCAATTACAGGAACTCGACACGCAATTCAAGAACCGACTCGCGTTCATGGTTGCGCGGCGTTACCTTGCCAAGTTGTTTATTCCGCCTCCCATCCGCACGGCGCACCTGATTTACAGGGGCCTCAGGTTTGTGACGAAAGGCCTGAATTGCCTTGGCGAAGGAAAGCTTTCTGTCGAAGTGTTGGACGGTGCCGCCATCGGGGCGAGCATCTTGCAGCGCAATTACGAATCGGCAGGGACCATCATGTTCCTGCTGAACGTGAGCAGCCTCTTGGAAGATTACACCAAGGCGCGTACCCGCACAGCCCTTACCGCAAGCCTTGCCGTGAAGGTGGACCGCGTGTGGGTTGTCAAGGACGGCGTCGATGTTCAGGTGCGCATGCAGGATGTTCAAGTGGGTGACCTCGTGCGAGTGCGTTCCGGCAGCATGATTCCGGTGGACGGAACCGTTGCCGAAGGCGATGCATTCGTGAACGAAGCGACCATGACGGGCGAATCGCAGGCGGTGCACAAGACAGTCGGGAAGTCTGTTTTTGCGGGCACCGTCGTAGACGAAGGCTCCATTGTGGTGTCGGTGCGGGCTGTAAGCGGCAACACCAAGATTCAGAAAATCATTGAACTCATCGATCGCTCCGAAGACCTGAAGGCCTCTATCCAGAGCCGCGCCGAACGCCTTGCCGACGGAATTGTGCCGTTCAGCTTTATCGGATTCGGGCTCACGCTCCTGTTTACGCGTAACATTACCAAGGCGGTCTCGATTCTGATGGTGGACTATTCTTGCGCCATCAAGCTATCCACCCCGATTTCGGTGATTTCGGCACTCCGCGAAGCGGCTGACCGCAACATGACCGTGAAGGGCGGCAAGTACCTGGAAGAATTTGCTCTTGCAGACACCATCGTTTTCGACAAGACGGGAACGCTCACCAAGGCGGAACCGAAACTCGAACGCGTGATTCCGTTCGGAAACCGCAGCGAAGAAGAAATCCTCCGCATCGCGGCCTGCATCGAGGAGCATTTTCCGCACAGCATGGCGCGCGCCATTGTGCGCGGGGCCGCCGAACGGGGAATCGACCACGAAGAGGAACACGCTGACGTGAAGTACATCGTGGCGCACGGGATTGCGACGACTCTCGACGGTGAACGCGCCGTTATCGGCAGCAAGCATTTCGTCGTCGAAGACGAAAAAATTGCAGTGGGCGAGGCGGAACAGAAAAAGATCGACGAACTCGCCGGAGCCGCTTCCGTGATTTACCTTGCCATTGGCGGGAACCTCGCGGGAGTGCTTTGCATTAGCGATCCTCCGCGGGACGAAGCGGCCGAGGCCATCCGCATGCTGCGCGAACGCGGAATCAAGCATGTGGCGATGATTACCGGCGACAGCCAGAAGGCTGCCGAACGCACGGCGCAACTTTTGGGCATCGACACTTTCTTTGCGCAGGTGCTGCCCGAAGACAAGCACCGCTATGTGGAAAAAATGAAGGCCGAAGGCCGCCGCGTGATTATGGTGGGCGACGGAATCAACGATGCTCCCGCCCTTGCCGCCGCGAACGTGTCGGTCGCCATGAGCGATGCCAGCGACATTGCCCGCGAAACCGCCGATGTGACGCTCCGCAGCGAAGACCTGCGCGACCTCGCCGAACTCCGCGCATTGAGCACCCAGCTCATGGACCGCATCCAGGCGAACTACCGCTTTATCGTTGCCTTCAACACGTCGCTACTGGCCGCAGGTTTCTTCGGAATACTTGCCCCCTCAACCTCGGCCCTGCTGCATAACCTCTCGACCATGGCGATTTGCGCCAAGAGCATGACACCGTTAAAGCAGGCGTAGGGCCCTCTCCGCCTAAATAATTGGCTTAAATTAACAAAAAACGCCCCTGCTCAGAGCTACTTGAGCGGGGGCGCAATCGTTCCCAAAGAGACACAAGGAGGGAATTGGATTTTTGCTTCAACCAGACAAGTCCGGGTCTAAAAGCTATGGCAACAATTAGAATTAGACTTGTCTAACTAAAAGTTAGATAAATCTAACTGCAAAAACAAGGGCAAAAAAGCCGAAATAATGTAAATTTTTCGTTTCAAAGTTAGATTTGTCTAAAAAAGTATGGCTATTGTAATATTTTTAGCCTTGCCTAATTAGTTTTATTAAACTATATTAGCCTCGTCTAAATAAGGCTAGTTGATATGGACCATACAAAACTGACTCAAAGCTTAGAAGACTATCTGGAAATGGTGCACATGCTGCGCCTGGCGAACGGGCTTGCCCGCGTCAAGGATATTGCCGCGGCTCTCGGCGTGAAAATGCCGTCGGTTGCAAAGGCCATGGTGGAACTCAAGAAGATTGGCCTTGTGAGGCAGGAACCCTACAGCGGCGTGGAACTCACCGAAGAGGGCGAACGCGTTGCCGCCATGATTTTAAACCGTCATATTCTACTGAAGGGTTTCCTGATTAAGCTGGGCGTTTCCGAAGCGATTGCCGACAAGGATGCCTGCAGCATGGAACATATCCTTTCGGCGGAGACTCTCGGTAAGATTGAGGATTTTGTGAAGCCGTCGGACGCGATTTCGTCGGCTAAAAAATTAAAACCCGCCGCGAAAAACGGCAAAAAAGCAGGTGAAAAGTAACATGAGCTGTAATTGTGGATGCGGCGGAAAGTCGCAAACGAAAAAGTGGAGTACCGAGCCCAAGTTCTCGGATCTCAAGAAGGGCGACAAGGTAGAGATCGTCGGCTATAACGAAGGCGATTCCCGTTACAAGTCCAAGTTGCTTTCGATGGGCCTTGTGCGTGGCGTTCAAATGGAAGTCTTGCAGGTGGCCCCCCTCGGCGATCCGATTGAAGTAAGCGTACTGTCTTACAGGCTCTCGCTCCGTAAAGAAGAAGCCAATGTTCTCAAGTTGAGGAGGGTATAATGGCTGCCAGAAAACTTTTGACGATTGCAATTGCCGGTAACCCGAACTGCGGTAAGACGGCTCTCTTTAACGCCCTTACGGGTGCACGCCAGCATGTGGGTAACTGGCCCGGCGTGACGGTCGAAAAGAAGGAAGGTTACTTTGAACTGGGCGACCGCCAGATTCGCCTGGTGGACCTTCCGGGTACTTACGCTTTGTTCGCAAATGCCGAAGACGAACGCGCTGCTGTCGATTACTTGCTCAGCCGCGAAGCGAGCCTGATTATCAACATTGTCGATGCGACGAACCTGGAACGCAACCTGTTCCTTACGAGCCAGCTTGCCGACATGAAGATTCCGATGGTGATTGCCGTCAACATGATGGACATTGCCGAAAATCGCGGAATCCAGCTGGATCTCGACGAACTTTCTAATTTCTACGGCGTGCCGTGCATTCCGCTTTCTGCCGTGAGCGAAAAGAGCGTCACTAACTTTATTAGCCAGATGGGCCACGTGCTTGCGAGCCCGATGCCGCTCCCGAAGCAGATGGTTTACGGCGACAAGGTCGAAGAGGCCGTCAAGGTTTTGGAACCGAAGGTTGCACCGGTCGCAAAGCTCTTGGATGCAGATGCTCGCTGGGTTTCGCTCATGTACTTGGGCAACGAAAAGAGCTATGCAGACAAAATCGCCGAAGCGGGCGTAAAGCTCGACAAGGCCGAAGTCGTGAAGATTTTGGGCGAAGAGCCGGAATTCGCGATGGCCGAAAACCGCTACTCCATTTCGCACGAGGTGGCTGGCAAGGCGACTGTTTCTGTCCGCTCGAAAAAGACATTCTCCGACAAACTGGATGCCGTTCTTTTGAACCGCTGGGCTGCACTCCCGATTTTCCTGGTCATCATGTATCTGGTGTTCTGGATTGCGGTGACGATCGGTTCTGCATTCATTGATTTCTTTGATGTGCTCTTCGGTGCGATTTTCGTGGATGGCCTCGGCTACCTGCTGGGCGATGTACTCGGCTGCCCCTCCTTTGTCACGGCAGTTCTCGCCGACGGTATCGGTGCCGGTATCCAGACGGTTTCGACCTTCATCCCGGTCATCTTCTTCATGTTCCTGTGCCTTTCGTTCTTGGAAGACTCGGGTTACATGGCCCGCGCGGCTTTCGTTGCAGACCGTTTCATGAGATTCCTCGGGCTCCCGGGTCGTGCCTTCGTGCCGATGATGGTGGGCTTCGGTTGCGGCGTGCCGGCTATTATGGGCACCCGCGTGCTGGAATCCAAGCGTGAACGCTTCCTCACCATCTTCTTGGTGCCGTTTATGAGCTGCGGCGCACGCCTCCCGGTGTATGCACTGTTTGCGGCGGCATTCTTCGGCAAGATGGCGGGCACGGTGGTGTTCCTGCTTTACCTCACCGGTGTGCTGTTCGCCATCGCTTACGGTTTGTTCCTGAAGAGGTCGCTTTTCCAGGGCCAGGCCAGCAACTTTGTGATGGAACTTCCGCCGTATCACTTGCCCAAGTTCAAGTCCTTGATGATTCACTGCTGGCAGCGCCTGCGCGACTACATCTGGCGCGCCGGTAAGGTGATTACGCTTGCCGTTGCTGTGCTCGGGTTCCTCAACAGTTTTGGTATTGTCGAGAAGATGTATGTTGATGTTGACGGCACGGCGACCGAAATTGTCCAGGCCGAAGACGGCTACCAGATGGTCAAGGAAAATGAAGAAGGCGAGACTGAAAATGTTGCTCTCCCCGAAGGTTTCGTTGTTGACGAATCCAAGGTGGTGAAGTCAAACGAGTTCACTGCCGGTAACGGCGACTCCGAAAACAGCTTGCTTTCTATAATCGGTAAGGCCATTACGCCGGTATTCGAACCCTTCGGTGTCGAAAAAGAAAACTGGCCCGCATCCGTGTCCCTGTTCACGGGCCTTTTGGCCAAGGAAGCCGTTATCGGTACCATGAACTCGCTATATTCGATGGTGGGTGAGAGCGAAGAGGCTTCTGCTGAAGAGGCGAAGCCTGCAGAAGAGCCGAAGACTGAAGCGCCTGCCGCAGAAGAACCGGCTCCGGAACAGGTTGCCGCTGCCGATACGACTGCTGCCGATACGAACAAGGCTGCCGAACCTGCTGAAGTTGCTACTGCTGATTCTGCCGCAACTGAGAGCGCTGCCGTTGACAGTGCCGCTGCTCCTGCAGAAACCGCAGAAGCCCCTGCTGAAGAAAAGGCCGAAGAAGAAAAACCGCTTATCGCCGGTGTGGACGAATGCCCCGCCGAAGAAGAGGAAGAAGGTGGCGCTCCCGATATCGTCGGAGCACTCGTCGAAGCCCTGGAATCTATCCCGGCTAACCTTGCCGAAGTATTCGGCTCGCTCACCGACCCGCTCGGAACCTCTGGCGAATTGGAAGGCCAGGAAGCCGCCGAACTCAAGAAAGAAACTCTTGACAAGATTACCGACGCCAAGGTGCTGACCTGCGAAGAATATGCAGCCATCGAAACCTTCGGCGAAGAAGAAGAGGACGAAAAGACCCGCGAAGCCGTGTTTGCTAAGCTCGCTGCCGCAGGTCTCGAACTCTCCGAAGACGAAATGGGCGCTCTCGAAGAAGGCGACCTTTCTGAAACCGCCGACATCTACGCCAACCTCCGCTCTTACTTCCACAATCCGGACAAGAACGGTAACCCGGTGGATGGCTTTAGCTGGCAGGTGTTTGCGTTCCTCATCTTCATCTTGCTTTACGTGCCGTGCCTTGCCGCCATGGGCGTGGTTACCCGTGAAATCGGCCTCGGTCTCGCCGTCCTCATGGCGACCGTGCAGACGCTCATTGCCTGGGCGATTGCTGTGCTCCTCTACCAGGTCCCCGTTGGCGGAAACATGACATGGATTGTCGCTGCCATCGTGGTGCTCGTGGGTACGGGAATTTTCCTCAAGCTCTTCGGCATGAAGGCGAACAAGGAAAAGAGATTCGAAGACTAACCTTTGGAATCAAGAACAGGGCTGGTGGGCCCAAAACCTGCCAGCCCTTTATTAAAAATCTTGAATTAGATTAGTCTAATTTTTGAAACTAAACTAAAACCTCTTGGCACGCATTTTGCAACGTTAGTACACAGAAAGTGATAGCCAAGCGTTTTTGTAGCACTATTTGTAAAAAACCTGACGGAGTGTTACAAAAACAGAAAATTAATCCGTCAAGGGAGAAAAAAATGAAAAACCGTTTGACGTCTAATCTCTTGTTCGGCCTTGCAGCCGCCTCCGTGTTTGCGATGCCTGCATTCGCTCAGGAAGCTGCTCCTGCCGCCGAAGCCCCTGCTACAGCCCCCGTTGCTGAAGCTCCTGCCCAAGCTGCCCCGGCCCCTGCACAGGAAGCCCCTGCCGCAGCACCTGCAGAACAGGCTGCTCCAGCTCCCGCCGCAGAACAGGCAAAGGCCGAAGAACCGGCTCCCGCTGAAGAAAAGGCTCCTGCCGAAAACACGAACCCCGGTGAAGTTGCGGCCGCCGCAGGAAACGCCTTCGACATGCTCAAGGCGAGCATGAGCGAAGAAACTTCTGCCGCCAACATGGAAGTCAAGTTCTCTGGCGAAGTTGAATTCGATGCCTACACGGGCGACCTTTTGAACGATGACGACCTGAACCATGAATACGCATCTACGTTCGACCTGAATGTGGAAGTGAAGTTCAACGAAAAGTGGTCTGCGTTCGTGGGCCTCGAAGCCGATGGCGAGACGGATAGCCCCGCTGCTGTCTATAACGGCGCCTACGTTCAGTACCAGCCGGCCGATTTCTTCGCCGTCAAGCTGGGTGACCTGACCTTCTCGGAAGGTGCGTTCAATGCCTACTACGGCTACGATGATCCGGCCGACAATGCCGCGGGCATGAAGGAACACGATATCCGCGGTCTTGAAATTGACTTGGCGGGCCTTGTGCTCGGCTTTGGCTTCGGTCGTGGCGATAACGACTTTGCCGATGACGATGGCGCGAAGGTCTACGACGTGCACGCTGCCTACGATTTTGATATCGCCGGTCAGCACCTGCGTCCGTTCGTTGACTACAAGAGCTTCCAGACAGCTCAGCACAACGAGTTCCATGCCGGCGTCGAGGCGGGCCTGAATATCGGTGGCTTCGGTTTCAGGGCTGTGTACGGCTTCCATGCTGATTACCTGGGTGACGACGGCGATGTGGTTGATGGTCAGGACTGGACTTCTACCGCTCACGCCTTCTTGGTCGAGCCGACTTTTGAAGTGGGCATGTTCGATATCAAGACGACCGCCTTCTATGCCATCGTCGATAGGGGCGATGCCGCCGAAGATGCGAGCGACCTTGATAACGGCGAAATTCCGGAATACTTCTTCGTGTATGCCGAACCCGCCTTCAAGCTTGCTGAATTCATCAAGCTCGGCATTCCTGTAGAATACCACACCAATACCATGGATGATGACGATGATTCCGCCGCTACATTCGATGTCGGTGCCCGCGCCTACATTACGCCGGTGGAAAACCTCGAAATCATGGCCTTCGGCATGGTGGACATTCCCGTGCAGGATAACGAGGACGATACTGCGCTGCGCTTCGGTCTCGAAACCGTATTCAGTTTCTAATATCCACATAAAATACGCATAAAAAGGGGCTGCGGCTGTTTGCCGCGGTCCTTTTTTTGTCTAAACGGAGTAGAAAAAAGTGCATCAAAAAACTCTATTTGGCGTGCATTTGTTTGCTATTGGAGACTTTTATGAGTAATGTAAGAACAACCGGGAAAAAATCTTCAAATACCCTGGTCCGCGATCTGGTGAACGTGGGCATTTTTTCGGCGCTTTATATCGTGCTTGGATTTATGTCTTCAAGCATCGGCTACATTCCCGCCCTTATTGTTTTTTCGACCGCGAGCATCGCTCTTGTGACGAGCGTTCCCATATTCCTGTTCTATTCGAAAATAGAAAGGCCGATACTCTGCTGCCTGCTTTTTTGCGGTATTTTCGGCAGTGCCATGCTGATAATGGGACAGGGCGTTATCATGTTTGCGATAAGCCTTGCAGTTGGGCTACTGTCAGGAACAATTCTGAAAATCATAGGGAAAAATTTTGCTGGCTTGTACATGGCAAACATTGTCTTGAGCCTAATGAGTTCTTCGATGATGCTTCCGCTTTGGCTTTATACCGAGGAATATCTGGAATATATCCGTGGCATGTGCGACGAAGGTTACGTTGCGAAGTTGGCGGAACTTTCTAACAGCATCTGGCCCCTGGTCGGAATTTACACCTTCGGCATCTTGGGTGCCGTTATCGGTGGACTCGTGGCCCGCCGCATCATGAAAAAGCATTTTGAACGGATCGGTCTTGCCCGGTGAAATTGGACCCTCGGACAAAACTGTTCTTAACGATTGCGGGGAACAGCGTCATTCTTTCCGCACCAGTGATTTACGGCGCCATGATTGTTGTTTTGCCGGCAGTTTTATTGGTGCTTGAAAAAAGATGGCGGTTTTCCCTGCTCTTTTCTTTCTTGTACGCAATATCTGCATTCAGTTTTGATTATTTAAAAACGATGGATGTCGGGCTGGCGGGCACGCTGTTTGTCTCGACGATGATGCTTGTTTCGCATGTGATGCCGATAAGCGTTATTTTTTACTATGTCATGACGACCACCAAGGTGAACGAGTTCATGGCGGGAATGTCGAAGATGCATATTCCTAACAAAGTGACGATTCCCTTAGCGGTGATGATTCGCTTTTTCCCCACTGTATTCGATGAAGCCCGCGATATCGGGAATGCAATGCGCATGCGGGGTATTCGCCTGTTCAGCCTGCGGACATTAAAGAACCCGCTTGCCATTTTGGAATACAGACTTATTCCGCTGCTGGTGTCGCTCACGAAAATCGGGGATGAACTTTCGGTAGCGGCGACGACGCGCGGACTTTCGCCAGAAACGAGACGCAGTTGCATTGTCAAAATCGGATTCCACGTTCAAGATGTTGTCGTGTTTGTTTATTGTATTGCGGTTGTAGTTTTATTCTGTTCTCGGTCAGTCACTTAATTGTCATTCCCGCGAAGGCGGGAATCTCCTTGCTTGTTAGAAATGACTATCACATTAAAAAACATATCCTTCTCCTACACGGAATCCCTGGACGATGCCGTCATCAAGAACTTGAATTTCGAAATCAAGTCTGGCGAATGCGTTGTGCTTGTGGGGGAGTCGGGTTGCGGAAAGACGACCATTTCCAAACTGATTAACGGGCTTATTCCGCTTTATCAATCGGGAACGATGTCGGGCGACGTATTGCTCGGCGACAAGAATACCGCCGACATGACGCTTGCTGAAATTTCAAGGCACGTGGGTTCCGTTTTCCAGAATCCGCGTTCGCAGTTTTTCAACATCGATACCGACAGTGAAATTGCCTTCGGCTGTGAAAACTTGGGAATGAATCCGGAAGAAATCCGGGAACGCGTGAATCGCGTCGTGAAGGAATTCCACATAGAACATTTGGCGGGCCGAAATATCTTCCACCTTTCTGGCGGAGAAAAGCAAAAAATCGCCTGCGCTTCGGTTTCTGCGACCGATCCGGAAATTTTTGTTCTCGACGAGCCCTCGGCAAATCTTGACTTGAAAACTGTCGCGGACCTCGCCGAAATCATCAAGTTCTGGAAATCTCGCGGCAAGACCGTTGTTATCGTAGAACACCGCATCCATTACCTGCGCGAAATCGCAGATCGGATTTGCTATGTAAAAGATGGCTGTATTGCGTTCGAGTGGACTCCCGCTGAACTTGAGGCTAAAGGCCCGGAATATGCGGCAAGCCTCGGATTGCGCTGCATGAACTTGAAACAACTGGGTGAAACAGAAGATGCCCGCCTGCGCGGGCATGACAAGAAAGGTTTCATTGCGACCCTGAACTCGTTTCAGGGGAAGCAATCTCTTAAAGAGTCATTGCTCTTCAGTGATCTCCATTTCGCCTACAACCGCAAATTCCCGGTTCTAGACATTCCGGTGCTTTCACTCCCGCGCAATCAAATCACCGCCATCGTCGGCCATAACGGGGCGGGCAAATCGACGCTGGCCCAGGTGCTGTGCGGGCTCCGCGGAACCTGGCGACAGAAACGCAAGGCGCGTAAATACGGCGCATACTTGATTATGCAGGACGTAAACCACCAGCTGTTTACAGAAAGCGTCCTTGACGAAATCTTGCTGGGCATGAATCCGCAAGATGAAAACGCCGCCCTTGAAATCCTTGAAAGGCTTAACCTGAAAGATTATGCTAGCTGCCACCCGATGGCGCTTTCGGGCGGCCAAAAGCAACGCGTGGCTATCGGCAGTGGCGTCTCTAGCGGGCGCGAAATTGTTGTGTTCGACGAGCCCACCAGCGGCCTGGATTACAAGCAGATGCTTGCTGTGTCGGCAACCCTTAAAAAACTTGCCGCAAGCGGAAAGACGCTGCTCGTGATTACGCACGATCCTGAATTCATTCTAAATTGTTGCCAGTCCGTGATTCGCATGGAACACGGAAAAATTGCGGAACAGTACCCGTTGCAAAGCAATCAGGAAAAGTTGATTGATGCTATGCTGAATGTGTGAGTGATGATTCTCTATAAATAATTAGTCGCTAAAAGTGAACTAAAAAATATAGCCGCAAAGATTTCTCTTTGCGGCTTTTGTAGGTGAAATTTAGAAGTTATTCTTCAGAAGATGCTGGCTTAACGGCTACCGTTACCGACATTCCGGCGAGAATGCCCGATGCATCGGTAAAGTTGAACTTGTAAGAGGTTTCTTCGGTGACTGTCAATACAGAGGTGTCGAATTTAACGCTCTTTGCCCTGGAACTGAACGTGCCGCCATTCTCGATAGGAGTGGTGACGGCATTTCTGCCGGAGCCTACTGTGTAGCTTACCAACTTGAGCTTGGCGCTTGTGTAGTTGGCGATTGCATCGTTAACCGTAAAGGTGATTTCTTCGCCTACGGAAACGGCTTCTGCGTTCGTGCTTACGCCAAGGCGAACCGGGACGTAAATGCTGGTAGAAAGCTCTACGTCATTAGCGTCCTTCAACAAGTAAAGAATTTTTGCGATGCGTTTGCCTTCGATGCCTTCGGTTGACAGGTATGGAACCTTGTTTCCGTGAGGTTCTGTCATGGCCGCTACGCTAAAGGAGAATTCGCCAGGGTTGTTGAAAATATTGCCCAAGTGGATAAGGCCGTATTTTGCACCATCTTCAGTTTCGAGGACGATGCCTTGTAGATTTTCCATGTTGGCTTCGGTAATGTCGATTCCGTTCACCTGAACCAGATAGTTGCCCCAGTTAGACGATGTAGACATGGTAGGGGCAGAAGATGTGTTGCGCTTGTAGGTCACACCCTGGGTCTTGCTAACGGAACCATCGGGGTTGATAACCTTGTATTCCATGGGCTTTTCAATATTCCAGTTGCCTGCCTTGACCAAAGCAATCAAGTCGTTTCCTTCGGTTTCCTTGGCTTCGTCGGCGATTTTCTTTTGCACTTCAGCATAAAGGGCCTTGCTGATAGCCACGTTCACGGCTTTCACGCCTTTCAGCTTGGAAGTTGTTTCACCAACTTCTGCATCGACCTGACCGTAGAAGGTGTACTTGCTCTTTGTGGCGCTGGAGAAGGCGTCGTAATCTTCTTCAACCCAGGCTACAACACTTTTTGCAGTGTAGTTACCCGTTGTTGCCGTTTCGTTTGCGGCAATGTCGTTGATTTCGCCATTGAAGAATTGAGCGTAAGTCAGGTTTACCGTGCCGTAAAGCACGCCGGACAAATCTTCAACCGGTGCGCCGTCTTGTTCGAGTGTCACCTTGACTTTGCTTGTAGCTGCAATTCCGTTGACATCTTCGAATGTGAATGTGTAGCTGCCGGCCTTGAGACCGTCTGTCGGAAATTTAATGCTGGTTGAGCGGGTGCTGAAAGCGCTACCGTTGGCGATATTTGTTGTTACAGCGTTTCTGCCCGAACCAACGGAGTAGCTAATCAGTTTCAGACTAGCGGAACGATAATTGCTGATGGATGCATCGGCCGTGAAGGTGATGCTGCTGTTATCTTCGGCAACGGCTCCCGTAACGGGAACTTGTACCGGAATATACAGACTTGTAGACAGGGTTACATCCGGTGCATCCTTCAATAGGTAGCGGATCTTGGAAATGCGCTTGCCGGCAATGTCTGTAGTCGCTTCGTACGGTTGAGCGCCGTGTCCGCCTATGAATTCGGTGACGCTGAATGCAAATTCGCGAACGTCCATCCAAATATTTCCAAGATGAATCAATCCGTAGCTTGCGCCATCTTCGGTTTCCAAAACGATGCCTTGCACGTTATTCGTATTGGCTTCCGTGATTTCAACGCCAGGAACGACTACCATGTAATTACCCCAGTTAGAATTAGAAGTAATTGTAGGAGATGCTGCGCGAGAAACCGTCTTGCCATAGGTCTTGCTCAGCACGCCGTTGGAGTTGATAACCTTGTATTCGGCAGGAGCAGCGTCTAGGACGGTCATCGTAGAAACGAGCTTGTATAGGTCGCTCTTGTCGCTTTCGCTACCGTTCTTCTTTACATCTTCGTAAAGGGCTTTGCTGATAGCCACATTCACGGCCTTGACGCCCTTCAGTTCCGTTGTCTTTTCGCCAACATCTGCATCGAGCTGACCGAAGTTTTGGTACTTGCTAGTGGTTGCGCTGGTAAATGCGTCATATCCGTCGAATGAATCCGGGATGCTTACTTTGTCATAAATTCCGGTTGTGGCGTAAAGTTCAGATTCCACATTGTTTACTTCGCCGTAGTAGAATTGGGCGTAGCTCAAATTTACCGTGCCATAGACCAGTTCTGCCTTGGGAATTTCGGGAATGACTTCCACCTTGATGGTGTCTCGGATAGTGTCCTTTATGACGATGGTCGTCTTCACGGTGTCATTTTTCGTGATTACATCGGTCACCTTTACGGTGTCCTTATTTGTAATCACGTCGGTCACTTTTACGGTGTCTTTCTTAGTAACGACTTCTGTTACCACGATTGTATCGTGTTTGGTAACAACTTCCTTGACTAGAAGAGTGTCGGTAATTGACACTTCTTGTCCTTCGGAATCGTAGTACTTGGTGACATCGTCACCGCATGCGGTCAGGCCGAATGCGAGCGCGCAGGATAATCC
>FLNZ01004450.1_pt1 | contig 21203 bp, 13 predicted proteins | sample 1140391 | NCBI WGS metagenome assembly FLNZ01 (sample SAMEA3878171, study PRJEB12797) | bioreactor metagenome | biome: Moose rumen | place: Sweden | collected 2011-10
AACTACGGCGGCTGCCGCGGCGATGAGCCACACGTGAGGATTTCTCGATTTTGTGTCTTGAGGTTCTTCTTGCGGCTCTATTTGCGCTGGTTCGGGCAGGGCACGCCCTGTCCCTACATTCTCTACCTCTTGATTCTGTGCAGGCGAGACCGGCTCAGTTTCTTTATTTTTTTGTTTGTCTTCGGCCACGGCAGACCCTGTCGACGTGAATGTTGGAAAGGTATGATCTCCAATCTCCGATCCCCGATCCCCGATCTCCGACTCCCGATGCTCCATGCCAGCATCAACCTCGCTAAGCATCTCATCGGTGACTTCATCGCAGAGTTCCACTGGTGCAAATTGCGAGAATGGTGCGTTCACTACCTCGGCGAGGTCTTTGTCGGGGGTGAAGACAATATCTTTGCCCGACTCGTCATTTGTTACCTTGAAAGCCCCTAGTCCCTTTATTGTCACTGATTTGCCGTCGGCGAGTTCTTGGGTGACAACGGCAAACAGCTCTTGCAGGAACAGTTCGCTCATGCGCTCGGTGGTGCTTGCCTTCTCAGCTACCAAACCAACCAGTTGTGGAAAAGCTATTTTCTCTTTCATGGCTGGTTGAGGCGTTTTTTGAGCACATTGCTCGCGGTGAACTGCATCTCTACTCGAGGCGGCAGCAGCATTCGTTTGCCGGTTTGCTCATCTTTCTCTACAGTCTCGTTATGCTTCACAGCCTCTATGGTCCCGAGTCGTGGCACAGTGATGCTGTCGAGCTCCGAGCAACGTTCCACAACCACGTTGCCCAGAGCCTCAAGCAGTTTGTTGATGTCACTCTTGCTGCGACCCAGTGATTTAGATAATTTATCTACTAATTCCTTGTGAAGCATAATCTTGGATTTTCTAGAAATTCTAGATTTTCTAGAATGTCTAGAGAATCTAGAATAACTTAACACTTACAGACAAGGCACGCCTTGTCCCTACTTGACACTTATCACTTAAAACTTACTACTTACTTTTTCTGTGCCTTTGCCCAGCTGTCTTTAAGCGTGATAGTGCGGTTGAAGATTAGGTGCTCGGGGGTGCTGTCGAGGTCCACGCAGAAGTATCCTATGCGCTGGAACTGGAACTTGTCCTCGGGCTTGGCGATTTGTGCCAAATATGGCTCTACCTTGGCATTGGTCACCACTTTTAGAGAGTCGGGGTTAAGCAGCTCTCGGAAGTCCTTCTCGCTCTCGGCCGATGGGTTCTCAACGGCAAAGAGGCGGTCGTACAGACGCACCTCGGCATCCACGGCATGGCGTGCCGATACCCAATGCAGAGTGCCCTTAACCTTGCGCATGCTACCGGGTGTGCCGCTTAGGGTGTCGGGGTCGTAGGTGCATTGAATCTCGGTGATGTTGCCCTCATCGTCCTTCACCACGTCGTTACACATTATGATATATCCACCTTTCAGGCGCACTTCCTTGCCTGGTGTGAGGCGGAAGAACTTTTTGGGAGGCTCTTCCATGAAGTCGTCGCGCTCGATGTATATCTCGCGGCAGAATGGCATCTCGTGGGTGCCGGCATTCTCCTGCTCGGGGTTGTTGTCCATAGCGAGCATCTCCACCTTGTCCTCGGGATAGTTGGTGATTACCACCTTCACGGGGTTAATGACGGCGCACACGCGGTTGGCGTTCTTGTTCAGGTCTTCGCGGATGTTGTGCTCCAGCAGGTCGATGTCGTTCAACGCCTCATATTTTGTGTAGCCTATGTCGTCGAGGAAGTTCTTAATAGACTGCGGAGTGTAACCACGGCGTCGCAATCCGCAGATGGTGGGCATACGTGGGTCGTCCCAACCAGCCACCAGACCTTCTTTCACCAGTTGCAGGAGTTTGCGCTTGCTCATCACGGTGTAGGTGAGGTTCAGGCGGTTAAACTCAATTTGGCGGGGGCAATACTGGTCAACGGTGTCGCCAGCCAGCAGGTGGGCGAAGTAGTCGTAGAGCGGACGGTGAGGCACGAACTCCAGCGTGCATATCGAGTGTGTCACGCCTTCAAAGTAGTCGCTCTGGCCATGCGCGAAGTCATACATGGGATATACTTTCCACTTGGTGCCGGTGCGCCAGTGTGGAGTCTTGATGATGCGGTACATGATGGGATCGCGAAAGTGCATGTTGCTCGATGCCATATCGATTTTAGCTCGAAGCACGCGGGCACCCTCGTCAAACTCGCCAGCGTTCATGCGCTCAAAGAGGTCGAGATTCTCCTCCACACTGCGGTTGCGGTAGGGGCTCTCGGTACCTGCCTGGGTGGGTGTGCCCTTTTGCTGTGCAATTTGCTCGCTAGTCTGGTCATCAACGTAGGCTAAGCCTCTCTTGATGAGGTCGATGGCAAAGTCGTAGAGTTTCTCAAAATAATCACTTGCGTAGTACAGACGGTCTTCCCAGTCGTAGCCCAGCCAGTGGATGTCGCGCTTGATGGACTCAACATACTCAGTATCCTCCTTTTGAGGATTAGTGTCGTCAAAACGCAGGTTGCAGGTGCCGCCAAACATCTCGGCAACTCCAAAGTCCATACATATTGCTTTGGCGTGGCCAATGTGGAGATATCCGTTTGGCTCGGGTGGAAAACGTGTGTTAAGGCGTCCGCCGTTCTTACCAGCTGCCAAGTCATCGGCAACGATTTGCTGTACGAAGTTGAGGACTTTCTTTTCCTCTACGGGTTTTATTTCGTTGTTCTCTGCCATAATAGATTGAGATATAAAATGTTATTCAATGATTTAGAGTTGCTAGACCCTCGTTGGGCATTTTTCAAACTGCAAAGTTACAAAAAAGTTTTCAGTTATTAGTTTTTATTTGTCAGTTTTAGTTGATTACAGATTTTCAGCACAGATTTCAGAGGTGGGCGATGATTTTTTGTTATTATTGAAAAAATGCTTATTTTTGCAAGTTCAAACCATCTTATCGTAGATTATAATAACATAAAATATTTATATACAATGAGAAAATTATTGATGTTTTTTGCCTGTGCCGTTGTGGCATTTGCTGCACTTGCTGTGCCAGCTGTTCCAACTCCTATTCAAGTCACTCAGCCTGATGGCACCCAGCTGACGATAAAAATCGTTGGCGACGAGTTCTTTAACTATCATACTACCGTCGATGGCTACACCATCGTTCGTGACGAGGCTGGCTATTTCGTATATGCCCAAAGCCAGAACGATAATCTCGTTCCCAGCAAGGTTATTGCCCACAACGTGGCAGAACGCTCGGCTAGCGAGGTGCAGTATGTGAGCACCCTTGAGAAAGGCATTATTAGCCATAGAGATGCCCGTAATGGCAAGTTGAGACGTGCTCCAGTTGATGCCGCCACCAAGGCCGCGGGAGCTAAAGCCTACAACTACAACAACTTCCGTGGACTTATTGTCCTTGTGGATTATTATGATTGCCAGTTCAGTCGCAGCGATGCCCAGAATTTCTATAATCGCATGGTAAATGAGGCGAACTACACTGGTTTTACCAACGAGGATGGTTCAAGCAACTACTATGGCGCTTGCACAGGTAGTGTGCGGGATTACTATACCGACAATAGTATGGGGCGTTTCGTTCCAACCTTTGATGTGGTGGGGCCAGTTACCTTGAATAACTATTCGGTTGATGACCATCAAAAGTGGAACAACACTGGCGAAATATGGGCGGCGGCTCTAAATCAGATTAATTCGCAGGTTGATTTTTCCCAGTACGACACCGACAACGACGGCAATATCGACATGATATATTTCATAGGTGCCGGTAGCGGCTCCAACAGCGACGGCTCCACTACTCACCTGTGGCCACACAAGAGCGACTTGTATTGGGAAAACGTGACTCTCGACGGCAAGCGCGCACGCACCTACGCCTGCTCCACCGAGTATCTTTACAATGTGAGCTATGGAATTTTTGACGGCATAGGCACGATATGTCACGAGTTCAGCCATGTCCTGGGTTTGCCCGACCTCTATGACACCGACTATGAAGAGAGTGGTGGCCAGAGCCAGCACCCTGGCAAGTGGGACATTATGGCTGGTGGCAGTTATCAGAACAACTCGCGCACTCCAGTGGCCTACAGCCTCTATGACCGCTACTCTCTGGGATTTGCCAATGCGCAGGTCATCAATTCTACTGGCACATATACCCTAAACCAGATAGGCTCCACCGGTCAAGGATATATAATCAACAGCCCTGAGGCTAACGTGAAATTCTATCTCGAAAACCGCCAGAACACCAGGTGGGATGCCTATGCCCCAGGACACGGAATGATAATATGCCGTGTTGACTCTACAAACTCCTCGGTGTGGAGCAGCAACGATGTGAACTGCAACCCGAGCCACAACTACTATGTGCTGCTGCGTGCCGGTAATGGCACCGGAACCGAGCAGGCGAGCGATGCCTTCCCCACAGGTTCCAATCTCATTACCAACACCACCACGCCAGGCCTTATAACCTGGAATGGAAATCCTTGCCAGTATAATATCACCGGCATACAGGAAAACAACGGTGTTATAACATTCAACGTGGGTGACGACAACTCGCTGCACAGTATTGTCGAGGACTTTGAGGAGATGCCTGTTGTCACTGCTCCACCTGCCGATGACGTTCAAGGCGTTTACTCCAAGTGGAAATTCGTGAATTGCTACGTTACCGACCCTGGCAGCGACTACTGCAATGGAGAGCATGCCGCTGTGATGAAGAAACCATCGTCGCTCACTATGACTCAGGATGTACGCTATGTGAGCTATATGGTGACTTTTGACGCTAATAATGCTTCGACCACCGCAGCTAAGTTCATCTTATACTTCTCAACCGATGATGGCGCATCATGGACGGCTGTTGCCAACTCAAACGGTGAGACCACCACGACTGTGGGTGCCAACACTGTTGCCACATTGCAATATCCCTTCGACATGACGCAGCCAGCACGCTACCGCATCAGTATGAGTGCGGGAGCAACCTCCTACAAGACATATATCGATGACTTTACCATCCATTACACCGATGTGATTCCATTGGAAGCCACTCCATTGGCAACAGTGCTTAGCGAGGGCGTTGATGGTGACGAGTATCTCATTGCCGACGACTTGGCTGTGGCTGATGTGGCAGAATATGCCAACAACGCCTTTGTCACCGATGGCAACGGCAACTGGATAATGGTGACTGCCAGTGATGAAATATTTGCACAAATCATTAATAAGCAAGCACTCGCTGGCGGGACTCTCAGAGGCACACTCAGTGGCATAGACCTCAACCCGGTGCTCACCATTTCGCAGGTGCCTGAGGAAGGAAATGAAGTTGATCACAGCATCGACATGTATTACTTGGGCGATAGTTTCAACCCTGCAGTTAATCAGGTAATCGATGTGGTTGGATTTTGGAACGCGAACGACGGGGCTCTGCGAGCCTATGACCCATCCTTTGGAGTACAAGGTCAGAGTCTGACGCTCGACACCTCATGGGGAGCGTCGAGCAACACCCTGATTAACGGCAAGCGATACATCGTGCGCTGCGCTATCAATATCAAGGAACCCTGGAAGACCGAAGGTGGCATAGGGCTCATGGACTACGACTATCCCTTCCAGAACTATCTTGGATATGCTCTGCGTCTTCCAAGCACACCCACGGCAATCGCCACTGTCGCTCTCGATGCCGACGAGGCGGTGGATGTCTATAACATGCAAGGACAGCTTGTTAAGCAAGGCGTGAGAGAAAGCATTGCCACTAAAGGTCTGCGACCAGGCATCTACCTCATTGGAGGCAAGAAAGTGGTAGTGAAGTAGTTCTAATATAAAAATTGTGGGATGTGAAATCACGTCCCACAATTTTTATAGAAATTCTAGATATCTAGAAATTCTAGACGATTTAGATTCTATAGAACAACCAATAACCAAAAACCAAAAACCAAAAACCGATAACCAATAACCAATAACCTACACCCATGTCCTCAATATTCATTTTCATCGTTGCCATCTTGATAATGGTGTTTGCCATCGCGAGGTGGAAGATTCATCCGTTCCTTGCCATTATTGCCACGGCGCTATTGCTGGCGGTGGTACTTGGTGTGCCACTGAAGTCTATACCCGATGTTATAGGCAAGGGCTTCTCGAGCATCTTCACTGGCATCGGTCTAGTGATAATCTTTGGGACCATTATTGGCACCGTGCTTGAGAAAACAGGCGCAGCCTTGTCGATGGCACGAGCCGTGGAAAGGGTAGTGGGGCAGCGCTTTCCCCGCCTGGCGATGATGCTCATTGGTTGGATAGTGTCGATACCCGTGTTTTGTGACAGTGGCTTTGTGCTTGTGAGCCCCATTGGTAAATCGCTGGCACGGCGCACGGCACTTCCGCAGGCGAGCCTGATGCTCGCACTGGGCGCCGGACTCTTTGCCTCGCACGTGTTCATTCCTCCCACACCAGGTCCTGTCGCCGCTGCTGGCATGATGGGGCTTGATGACAATCTGCTCATGGTTATTGCAGTGGGTGTGGTAATCTCGCTTATCTCGCTCATGCCTGCCTATTTCTTTGCAGGGAAGATTGGAAAGAAGATAACGACGGTGGGAATCGAACTCGAAGAGGACAAAAACGCTGAAGAAGTCAAAAACGCTCCATCGGCAATGCTGTCGTTCCTCCCCATCATCGTGCCAGTGCTGCTGATGGCGATGGGTAGCGTAGCTTCGCTCGTGGCTATGCCCGAATGGCTCGCAGCGGTCTTTGCCTTTCTTGGCAAACCAGTAATCGCCCTGATGGTGGCGTTTCTGTGCTGCCTGCCGCTGTTGGCGAAACGAAGGTTGCTCAAGCAGTCTTACGGTATCATCAACGACTCGCTTATGACTGCTGGCCCCATCATCTTCATCACTGCCGCTGGCAGTGTGCTTGGAGCAGTGATAATGGAGAGTGGCTTTGTCGAGATCATTAAGCAATATGCTGGCTCCCTCTCGGTGCTTGGAGTGGTCTTCCCCTTTATCATCGCTGCTATCCTCAAGTCGGCTCAAGGCTCTTCTACCGTGGCGATTACCACCACGGCGAGTCTCATGGGTATGTTCAGTGACGCTGGCTCAATGATGCACGCGTTAGGTTTCACCACACCCCTTGCCGCCACCCTCGTGGTGATGGCGATAGGCGCTGGGGCAATGACTGTGTCGCACGCCAATGATAGCTACTTTTGGGTGGTGACAGGCTTCGGCGGCATCCGCGCCACCGACGGCTACCGCTCCTTCACCCTGATGACCCTAATTATGGGCATTACAGCTATCATCGCTATAGCCCTCGCAGCACTGATATTGATTTAGGATGATATTTTACCAAAATCATGCTTTATTTCAACTTTTGGCAGGCTATCGAATTTATATCTTGCCAAAATTGAGATTTCTTCCGTTTTTTATAATGAGGACCATGAAGCGTAGGTGTCACATTTTTTTCAAAAACTGATTGCTTGTTTGTGTGTTTTCAAGAACAGGGAACTGTTGCAAAACTCACTCTCAAAACATAAACAACTGAACAATCTGAATATTCTGATTTTATCTAAATCTGTTTGTCAAAGGATTGTTTTTTCTTTGATTCATATTAATCAGAAAAATGCGATTAAGCGATTCAAAGCTGAGCTTGCTCAATGCCTTGCAAGCGTGAGCATTTTATCTAAATATCAGTTGTTTTTTGATGCTTGTTGTTTATTGATGTCAATCAAGCGTGTTGTGCCCGTTGTTTAAATGTTGTTTTAGTTGTTTGTTTTGGTGCAGGAAGTCGTCAGAAAGATGGGGAAAAACGCAAGGATACATGCAAATTGTTTGGAAGTTATATCTAATAGTGCTAACTTTGCATGATTAATATTTTCATTTTTTTACATTTTTCCATAGAGAAAAGACACATGAAAAAAATAGTCTATATATTTTTCATCTTTTTGGCACTCTCGGCAGCAGTTGGGTGCAGCCGCAGTGTGGATAAGCGTCTTGTCCTTGCCGACACGCTTATGTGGACCGCCCCCGACAGCTCGCTTGCCATTCTCAACGCCATCAACCGCGATTCCCTCCAAGGCGACGAGAACCAGGCCTACCACGCCCTGCTCCTCACCCAAGCGCAGTTCCGCTGCAATGGCCATTGTGCTAGTGACTCATTAATCAACACAGCCATCAACCACTACAGCGACAACCACAACCGCGAGCACTACACCCGCGCCCTATTATATAAAGGTGCCTACTACGAGTTCAACACCAATCAACCAGTTGAGGCCATGCGCTACTATAAGATGGCCGAAGACAACGCCGACACCACCGACTACCGAAACCTCGCACAGATCAACCTCCGCATGGGCAAGCTTTACTACGACAACTTCGCCAGCAACAACCTCGACCTCGAGAAATTCGAGAAAGCCATTTACTACTATTCTTACCTTGACGACAAATCTAAAATCATCTTCTGCCACCATCACATAGGCGACATTTTCAGGCTCACTAATCAAGACAGTGCAATACAGCATCTAGATATTGCAATAAAGCTTGCGGTTGAAACTGGTGACAGTGCTGAGTATTTTAACTGCCTCACTTCCAAGTCTCTTTCTTTACTCTTTGATGGGCAATTCAATAAAGCCAAGGAATGTGCCATAATGAGTGCACTTAATGGCTCAAAATATGTTGACGACAACACTTTTTATAATGCAGCCAGAGCCTATTGCGCTCTTGGCATGGTTGATTCAGCGCAACTGTTCTTAAGTAAAGCCAGTGCTAATCCCGATAACAAACAGATCCTTGCCATGCGTTACCTGACCATGACCGACATCTTCAGCAAAACAGGTGATTTAGCCAGTTTTAAGAAATATGAGGAATTGTATTGCGCCCTGCGTGACTCTTTAAGCAATAACCAGAATGTTACTGCTATTTTTGATAATGAGAATTCATTCCAAAATCAATCCAGTAATAACACTAGGATAGAAAGAGACAAGTCAAGGAGGCTTGTTGCATGCCTTATCGTCGCAATCGCACTGGCTATAATAATTGTTGGGTATCTATTCCTTCGAATTCACAGTAAAAGGAAACAAGAAAAAATAGAGTTTCTCGACACCTTGAAAACAATTAGCGAGAAGCACGAACTTGAGAAGTCGCAACTGCAACAACTATTCAGAAGTCTTGAAATGAAATCAAAAAAATTGGGGCATGAAATGTCCATCAAGGATTCTTATTCAAAAATTCTGAGGGATATGGTTGCAAGGCACATTGTTGTGATGGAAAAGCTGGCATCAACCTACGCTAAAGGAAGTGATTCTAATTTCAAGAGCGATTTCATCAAAATTGTGGGTGAATATCGCGAGGCTTCCAGTTTCTGGGAGGCTGCCACAGCCTATGTAAATGACAATTACAAGGGCTTCTTTGACCGAGTGGACACGTTGTGCCCCAAGCTAAGTGACAAGCAAAGGAAAATCATAACTTTGCATTGCTTAGGTTTTGATTATGTGAATTGTGCTGTAATATTAGGAACCTCGGCAAGCTCAATGGGAGTGATGTGCACTAGAATTGCCGACCGATTAGGCACCGATTTATCACTAAAAAAGTTTGTTGAAAAGTTGAAAATGGAATGTATCAATGAATCTTAATAAGATTTCCTGCAAGTTTTTTGAATGTGTTAAAAAATAAGTGTTACAGAAATCGCTGATAAACAGTGGATTATATTGTTTTGCTGTTAAAAAAATAAATTTTTTGGACAGAAAATTTCAATTTATTTTTGCAGAAAATTTTAAAAACAACAAAACAATGAGAATGAAATTCGTTTTGATTATCGGAATTTTACTTGCTATTTGTAACAATGCCTCTGCACATCGTGATGTCGTTATTGTGCATTCAGGAGGAAGCAATCAAGGCCTCAACCAAATCTACATCGAGAACCCTCGGGTGACCTATGACGACGCTCTCAACGAGCTCTATGTCTATTTTGGTTCTTCAGGGACAATCGACTTGGAGTGTGATGACGGCACAGGCACACCATATTATTATGTGTATGGTGAATACCATCCTGCATGCGACACCGCTACCTACTCCAACCTTCCCCCCGGCTACTACACCATCACCATCCACAGCGTTTATGGCATAACCTACACAGGCAACTTCACGGTCAACTGATTTTCAATGATAAGCAAGATTGACATAATTGGCGACATCGCTTTAGGGGTGGCCAACAGGCTGGTCTCTAAGCCATTGCTGAACTATAGTTTACTAGGTGGTGACTTTGGCGAGATGCTGTTCTTGTATCATTACTCAAGGACTGGACACGGATATGAGGCAATAGCAGACAACTTATTGGATAATATGATGCTGTCATTAAATCGCCTGCCTCGAGTCGCCACCTATTGCAGTGGACTTGCCGGCTTGGGTGTGGGACTCCTGAGTATGCAACATGACGGATTTATCGATGGGGCAGAGACTGCTCTTGACGCTATTGATCCAACAATTGCGAATACAACAGACCTCTTTATCAGTAACAACAACATAGACTTCCTGCATGGTCTCATTGGCATTGGGTTCTATCTACTTGAGAGATGCAATTCAAGCAAGGAATACTCAGTGTCCAATCTCAGTAAGATTATTGATTATCTTGATAGATCAAAGATTACCGATGGTGCGATTGTGAAATGGAGATATAACGCAAAGAGACTCTCAAAACCGTATAACATCTCACTCTCTCATGGTGTCTCCAGTATTGTGGTGTTTCTATGCAGATTATTGAAATCTGGGATACTTTGTGAGAAATATAATGCATTAATTAAACAAATGCTTGAAGGTGCGGTGCGCTACATACTGAGCAACAGGGTTGATGTTGACAAACTGGGATGCTGGTTTGCGTCTTCCTCTGTTGAATGTGACGACCGCCCTCATCGTAGCCGTCTGGCTTGGTGTTATGGTGATTTGGGAGTCGCGACAGCATTGCTTGAGGCAGGGAATACACTTAATGATTCTTCAGTCCGCGACATAGCAATACAAGTACTGCTATATTCGGCGAAACGCCGTGACATTAAAGCCAACTATGTGAAAGACTTCTGCGTGTGCCACGGCTCAGTAGGCATAGCTCAAATCTTCCGCAGCCATGGAATTGCTCTTGAGTTGGATGAATTGCTCGATGCAGCCGACTATTGGGAAAAGGACACATTAAGCAGGGTGGTCGTGGAAGGTCATGGTCGTCACACTTTATTGTATTATGATCCTGAGAATGGCGGCTATATAGAGAGAGGTGGTGTCCTTGATGGCATTGCAGGTGCTGGGCTATATCTCTTAGGAGAGCACACTCATTTAAATAAATTGCTTCTATTGCCATGTCAATGAGGAAATATAAAATACAATATCTTCCCACTAGTCGAGTTGTGTTGCGAATGCCGTTGATGCCATGCAACGTTCTCAACAACGTACTTTTCTCGGACGAAGAGTTTGAGAGGATGATTACAGACCGCACCTTTAGGAATGCGGTTTATTTGTCTTCTCCAGCCTTGGCTCTGGAACTTGACCGTTTCTTGAGCGGAGAGATGAGAAAGGGCTCCAGAATAGAGCGGCTGAGAGCCGGACTCACAAAATACGTTGAGAGGATGTCAACCCGCTGCACGCCATTTGGCTATCTCGCCTCATGCTCAACTGTGGAATTGGCCGGTAAGCATAGACTCATGGCCTCCAGCAATATCAAGGAGAGTTACCGTATCGACATGCTCTGCTTATACAACCTGGCGCAGATTCTCCTTTCGGACAATGATATACTGCGGCAACTCAGCTACCGGGTGAATGACACATTGCTAAGTGTGGGTGGAAGATACCATTATATAACTCGCAGATATACGGCACACGGAGTCCAGTTTCAAATAAGTTCGGTCAAGCGCACTCCAATATTAAGAGACGTGTTAAAGCAATGCCAAAGGCAGATGAGTTTTGAGGATCTAAAGCAGAGCATAACGCGTGTTTATGAAATAAGCGACTCAGCTTTGACCGATTACCTGCTGTCACTCATCAAGAACCAGCTGTTAATAAGCAATATTGACCCCACTGTGACAGATGACAGCTACCAGGCTCTCCTGATGTCACGACTGCCCGAAGGTGAAACCAGGACCAAGCTGGAACAAATAGAATCATACCTTGATGAACTAAAAGTAAATCGTGATTACGAGGAGAACACGAGAGCTATACAGGAAATTAAGTCTTTGCTCATGGATTGTGGTGTGGGCAATGCAAATGACAAGTTCATAGTACAGCTGGACACTTTCAGGGAACTGTCACAAGGCATGCTGAATAAAGACACCTTGATACCTCAGTTGCAGGATGCGATTGATTTTATGCTCCACTTCTGCAATGCTGGAGAGAGTTTGGAATTGGCAAATTTCAAAAAGCAGTTCACTGCACGATATGAGCAACAAGAGGTGCCGCTGATTGAAGCCCTGGATCCCGAAGTGGGAGTAGGATACTATGTAAAATCAAGCATAGTCAATAATCCATTGATTGCCGGCATTCAACCGCCCATATCACAAAAATCTTATTCAAGCATAGCCATTACTCCTCTATCTAAGATATTACTCCATAAAATGGTGGGATCTAACGAAAAAGGTGTCATAGAGCTGAAGACAGAAGACTTCAAGATTGAGCCACAGCCCGTAACAAAACTTCCTCTCACTATGGCAGCGATGTTCAGCATTGCAGGCATTGATGACATGTCGGGTGAATACAAACTGAAAGGACTGCATTTCTCTGGCTCTTCGGCTGCAAATCTACTTGGAAGATTCGCAAGTGGAAACAAGAACATTTATGTAATAGTCAAACAAGTCGCAGACAGTGAGAACGAAGCAATAAATGACAAAATTGTAGCCGAAATCGCCCATGTTCCTGAGGCAAGGACAGGGAACATCCTTTCACGGCCACATTTGCGGTCACATGAAATAACCTATCTCACAAACTCCACCCTTGATGACGATTATGTGATTCCTGTCAATGACCTAATGGTGAGCGTAAGCAATGATAGAGTTGTATTACGTTCTAAAAGGTTGAAAAAAGAGATTGTGCCTCGTCTCACTACTGCGCATAATTATAGCAAAGGCACTCCAATTTACCGTTTCTTGTGTGAACTGCAAAATCAAAGTGGCATACCAGCATTGTCATTCCACTGGTGTGGTCTTGACCAAGTTTTTGAACACCTGCCACGAGTGATATACCGTAATATAATCCTCTCGCCCGAAAGATGGACACTGAGCACCAAGGACATCAAAAAAGACAAGATGCATTACTCAACCCAGAAATTGATGGCATGGAAAGACATCAATAAGTTACCCAATAGAGTGCTCTTGGTCGCTGGCGACAACAAACTGATTGTGGATTTCAATAGCACTTTGAGTATCAAAGCTTTTCTTAGCGAGATAACACATTCCCAAACTGTTACACTTGAGGAGTTCATCGAATGTGAGAATGTAGTGACTGACGAACATGGCGGCAGTTACCAGAATGAGTTTATAGTTCCTTTAATTCGTCATCAGTTATGAGCAGGAATTCAAATATTAAGCGCATTTTTGTACCAGGTGACGAGTGGCTGTTTTTCAAAGTCTATTGTGGCGTGAATACCAGTGACGAATTATTGGTAAAAAAGATTTTGCCTCTCGCCCACAGGCTTATGAAGGAAAAGATAATAATTAGGTGGTTCTTCATCAGATATTCCGATCCAGATTATCACCTCAGAGTTAGATTTCTCTTGAATTCGCCCGATGAAGTAGGTTATGTTATAACAAAAACAAGAGAAAGTCTTTCTACATATTTAAAAACTAATGAGGTTTCTAAAGTAGTGATTGACACTTACCAAAGAGAGATTGAGCGATATGGGGCCAAGTACATTGAGCTTTCAGAACAGATTTTCCATTCTGGAAGTGAGTGTGTTGCTACAATCTTGAAGAACCTGAAAGACAATTCAGAATTAAGGTGGCAAGTAGCGTTCCTTATTATTGACTCACTGTTTACAAGTTTAGGGCTTAATGTTGAGCAGAAAAAAGAATACATTGAGAGAATGAACGATTCGTTCATGAGAGAATTCAATTTCAACATCCACAACAGCAAGAGTCTCAACGATGCCTACAGGATAAAGCGAAAGGCAGTCGCCGACCTTGTCAGCGGCTTAGACGACGAGGATGTGGACTCCTTAATGAGAAAGCATGTCAATGCTTATGCCAACGAAGTCGCAGAAATTATAGGAGATATTCCTATAGACAAATTGAGCATATCATCTTATTTGCACATGGAGATGAACAGGCTTTTTGCCAATAATAACCGCCTTAATGAGATGGTGGTTTATAACTATTTGACAAGATATTATAAAAGTGAGATTGCGAAAGCAAAATCACAGAACAAATAACTTATTAATTAACTATTAATTCTTTTAATTATGAAGAAAATATCAAAAGAAGACTTGTCGCTCGACAAGCAAGTGGTGAGTGCCCTCGGAGGCTCTAACGGCACGAAAGACGCCACCGACATCTGCACAAATCCAACAGTACAAACAACTTTGGACTCGCATGGCGAAATCTGTTGTTATTATTCTAAGGACGACAAATCATGTGATACATGTGAACTTTCTAAGTGCATAGATTGTCCTGGAACAGCAGATTGTCCTGAATCAGACGATGAAACAGGATGTCCTATTTCTTATGACGACGATACTACATGCATGACTCCCATCCCAGAGACACAGCATTGTTAAAATTGTTGATTAACAGCTGTTCTATGCAGTATTTATTAACAGTAGGTGTTAAAAAATAGCCTTACCATCTTAATTGGGTTTAATCTTGAAAAATGTTGCTCTCTCTGATTGTTGTTTTTATTTCTCTTTTGCGTCAAGGCTCAAGGTTTTGTGCATTATAAGCACAACTTTTGCACTGCCCGAGAACAACCATGTGATAAATCATAATCAGGGAGAGCATTTTTCTTAAAGAATAAAATTTGATTTTCAAGCAATTACAAGCGACTTTTTACGTTATATATATGCATATATTAAAATAAAAACTGCCTATTTTCATGTGGAATAGATAGGCGAAACACCCAAAATGTCATGAAAAAGTTTACGTTATTATTACTAGCATTATTTGTGATGTCACTGTTCTCATCATGTGAAGAAGATATTGAAAAGCGCCAGGTGACCTTTACCGCCACAATGCCAGCCGACGACTTATCTTCTTCACGGCCTGGCAGCATTATAAATGGGGCGCCATCGCCTGACGGCTACAACCTTGATGCCCAGTGGAAAAGCGGCGACAAGATACAGATTTTTGTCCGTCAAGACGGCAAAGTGTATCAGCTTGAGAGCCCAGCCGTAATCTCCAGCATCAGCAGCGACGACAAGACCTGCTCATTCATGGTAACGCTACCAAAGTCAGTCAACCGTGATAAGGACTACGACATTATAGGTGTGACGGGAGTGGAAGCGCAAATAGATGGAGAGAATGTGGTTGCCTTGTGCACCATGAAGCGAGTGGACACAGAGAGATTTAATGAGATATTACCAATGTGGTTCATCGCCAAGAAAGGCAGCACCCAAGCGAAGTTCCGTCACCTGTGCGCCTATGAGGTGCTATCTGTCAACAATGTGTCGGACGCGAGCATCACGTTCAAGCACTCAGGATTTCAGGTGCTTTCTCGGTGGTACATTTATAGTGCCTCCATATTGCTCTCAGACGGTTCTATAGCAGGTGAGCAAGATGTGAAAAACGATGCCGAGAGTGATGAAATCACGATTCCCGCTGGAGGCACTGGCACAATAGTGTCGTGGTACATTCCAATAACTATTATAGCCGATGTGACTATCGACAATGCCAAGCTCAAAGCTGTTGTCAATGGAAAGAATGTGACTACCATTGACGCAATGATATCATATAAGACTCAAGCACGCGGCAATGCCTATTACATGGAGGTCACCTGGGATGGCTTGACTCTGAATTTCTCTAATGAGTTCTGTCCCGATGGAAACCATCCACACATGATTGACTTGGACTTGCCATCAGGGACAAAGTGGGCATGCTGCAATGTGGGAGCCAATAGCCCGGCGGAATGTGGAGATTATTTCGCCTGGGGCGAAACCACTCCCAAGACGTACTATGCAAAGAACAACTACAAGTGGTACAGTGGTGGTGACGACCATAAAATAACGAAGTACTGCTCAAATAGTGAATATGGCGTTGTCGATAACATAGTAGGTCTTGAGTTGGAGGACGACGCCGCATACGTGAATTGGGGCCCTGAGTGGCGCACACCAGGAACGGCTGCGATTAATGAGCTATTGGAAAATTGCACAACTAAGTGGACTAAGGTAAACGGAATGTTCGGTCTTGTTTTCAAGAGCAACACAAATAATGGGGCGATTTTCTTTCCAGCTGTTGGTTGGTATACCAATAAAGGACTTCAGGAATTTGAGACAGCGGGAACCTATTGGTCACGCTATAATCCCTATACTTCTGCGCCAAACTGGGCATATATTATGGGGTTCGGCGTTGGTAACTTTGGTGAGATGGACTGGCTGTCATTATCAGCCCTTAATCGATATTGTGGTTGCGCTATTCGTCCTGTGTATGTTGGAGAAGAGTAGACACTAGAGCATCTTTATACAGTCGGTCTCGACGAAGTTGCCAAATGTGGGAGATTCATCCACACAGAGAAGAAGGTTATGAGAAAGTGAGATTGCGAAAGCAAAATCACAGAACAAATAACTTATTAATTAACTATTAATTCTTTTAATCATGAAGAAAATATCAAAAGAAGACTTGTCGCTCGACAAGCAAGTGGTCAGTGCTCTAAGTGGAACTAATAGCACTAATGATGGCACTGATAACAATTGTAATACTGATAACAATTGTAATGCCACTGAAAACAATTGTGATACTACAGATGAAAACTGCAATACTCCTACAGTGGAAGGCACGTGCCAAGACACAGTGATTGAATGTTTAGATACTTTTTTGGGAGGATGTTTGAATCAGACACAAGAGGGAGATAATTGTAATAATAATAAAACAAAAGTTGTTGAGTGTCTTGAACATACACTTAAAGATTGTCCAGCCACTGATTCTCATTACCATTTATGTTGTGCTTTGACTGATGATTGCAACACATATGGAAATACATGTGAACTTTCAGAATGTATATGTACTGAAACAGGTGACCCTGTTTGTGTTGTATCTAATGTGCCTGGCTGCTTGACTCCCATTACAGAGCCCCAACATTGTTAAGATTTGTTGTTTATTTGACTGTTCTTTGCAGTATTTCTTAACAACAGACGTTTTAAAGATAGTCCAACCTTCTTAATTGAATTTCATGATGAAAAAGTGCTTGTTCCCTCTGTTTTTTGCGATTATGTGTATATTGTTTGGTAAGGCTCAGGATTTCGCGCAGTATAAGCAGAATCTTGATTGGCAGGTGTATAATTACCCGCAGGAGAAAATCCACGTGATGACCGATAAGCCTTACTACATCACGGGTGACACTATATGGCTTCGTTCCTTTGTGGTAGACGCATTGACTCATAAGCCAGTTGATGCGAGCAAGTTTGTCTATGTAGAGCTCATCAGCCCGATGAATACCGTGGACATGCGCATCAAGATTAAGGAGCGCGACGGAGTGTTCGAGGGCTATCTTCCTCTCGACCCCACCAAAGTTGCCGAGGGAGAATACACACTCACCGCCTACACGATGTTCATGCAGAACCAGGGAGAGCAGTACTTTTTCAAGAAGAAGGTGAAGATTGTCAGTTCATTTTCAATCAACAGCAAGATTGACTATGAATTTGAGTGGAAAAATAAGGGAAAAGACAAAGAGAGCCTGAAAGTTAATTTTCAATATCTGAATGCTCAGACTGGTGAAAAGCGAGAATACAGCAGTTTCAACTGTTATTTCCCTGGAGGCAGGAAAATAGAGTGGCTTGGTGGAAAAAATAATTTAAGCATTGAAGTCAAGAATAAGGAGTTATCTGGCAGGTGCTTTAAGGTCAAGTATGGAAATCATGCAAAATACATAACTTATCCATCAGGCAGTACAATCACCTACGATGTGAGTTTCTATCCCGAGGGAGGCTATCTCGTTCCTGGCTTTGAGAACCGAATGACGTTCAAAGCTATGGACAGCAGTGGCAAGTCTGTCGACATCACTGGCGACATAGTTGATGGTAGCGGCAATAAGGTAGCAAGCATCACCACTACTCATGACGGCATGGGACTCGCCACGTTCACCCCACAAGCAGGGATAAGCTATCAGGCAATCTGCCAAAACGAGAATCTTGGAGAAAAGTCTTTTGAACTGCCACAAGTGAGAAACGATGCGACAGTACTGCAAGTGAGTAACGAAGGCAAGACAGTAAAGATTGAGGCAAAAGGCAGTCAGCAGAGCACAGCGATGATAGCTGTGCAGCTACGAGGCATTCTGCTCGCTACTGGTTATGAAAGTGTTAACATTGAAACCGACACATTGCCAGCTGGCGTTGTGCAGGCATTGTTAATTAATGAGAACGGCCGTATGCTCAGCGAGCGACTGTTCTTCGTCACAGGCAAGCAAGTACCAAAAGCAAAATTGAATAGCGACAAACAAGATTATAGCAGCCGTGAACTCGTGCAAGCGAGCGTTGACTTGAGCGAATTTGCTTTCACCAACACTATCGTTGGCAACTTCGCCGTGAGTGTGACCGACGACCGCAGCATCGTGGTCGACAGCACCACCTCAATTCTAACCAATCTGCTCCTTCAGAGTGACCTGAAGGGACGCATCAATAATCCTGCTTGGTATTTCGAAAACAGCGACCGCAGCAAAGACCTCGACATGCTAATGATGACTCAAGGCTGGCGCCGTTACGACGTGGCTCATGCGCTTATTGGGAGAGATGTTGTTCCACAATTCCCAATTGAACAAGGGCAAATACTCAGCGGCATAGTAAAAAGTGAGTGGAGAAACAAACCTATCGAAAATGCAATTGTTAAGATAATAGCCCCCAAAATTGGATATGGCAACCTTACTACAACCGACGTGGATGGTAGATGGTTGATTGATGATGTTGCTTTTCCTGACAGTACCTTGTTTGTTATGCAGACAACAAATCAAAAGGATAAAGCAAAGGGCAATTTGTTTCTTGATAAAGATACTCAAGTCGACATTCAAGGGTTAAAAGCCTGTCTCGGTTCTTCTCAATTACTTGATGATGAAATAGTGAAATATTTAAATAACGAGAAACAACGACTACAATACATTAATGGAGTTGCTAATGTGATGCTAGATGAAGTTATTGTTGAGAAAAAGAAACGCAAAAAAATTGAAAGTGTTTACGACTTATTATCATCCGAGGGCCATGATTATAAATACTTTGATAAATGGGAGATAACCTCTTGGGATTCTGCCATCAGAAGATTCAGAGGTATCATTATCAAGAAAAATGGGTTGTTTTATCGTGGTGAATTGGTTGGGATATTCGTTGACGGTTCTCCAGTTACAGGATGGAATGGTCCTGATTCAGGGCACACCATTGTGGGATCGGCCAGTGATGATGCCTATGACCTCTTACAGTCAATGTATCCCTTTAACTGGGTGAGGCAAGTAAGCTTTATTCCACCTGGTTCCTCGGCTGGTTTCTCCAGTTATGCTGGCGGTATTTTGAGAATTACCCTGAAAAATGGTACAGAAGAAGGTTCAAGTAAACGAAACTATACAATTAAAAAGTTTTTGCCTTTCGGCTATCAAATGCCTGCCGAGTTCTATGCACCAAGCTACGACACTGGCGACAACGGCATTGGCGAGGGCACCGACTTGCGCGAGACCCTCTACTGGAATCCCAGCGTCGCCATCGGCAACAACAAGCAAGCTCGTTTCAATTTTTACACCAACGACGTTGCCAACACCAGCTATACCATCACCGTGGAGGGAGTCACCCAATCGGGCGAGCTCATCCACGCAACCAAGAAGATTACAAAGAAATAATAATACCTAAAGCATTATGGTTATGAAAAAAATATTATTCTCTCTAATTGCCTTATTGGCGTGTGTGATGCTATTCACTTCATGTGAAGAGGATATTGAGAAGCGCCAGGTGACCTTCACAGCCACAATGCCCAGCGACGACTTGTCATTCTCACGGCTTGGAAGTATCATCAATGGCGTGCCAGCAGCCGACGGCTTTAATCTGAGAGCCCAGTGGCAAGACGGCGACAAGATGCAGATTTTTGTCCGTCAAGACGGCAGGGTGTATCAGGTTGAGGATCCAGCCGTTGTCTCTAGTATTAGCAGCGACGGCAAGACCTGCTCATTCATGGTAACGCTGCCCAAGTCGGTCAATCGTGATAAGGACTATGACATTATAGGTGTGACAGGTGCAGAAGCCTATATCGATGGAGATAATGTGATTGCCTTGTGCAACCTTAAACGAGAAGGCTCTGAAAGATTTGATGAAGAATTTCCGATGTGGTTCGCCTGCAAGAAAGGCAGCAATCTGGCGAAGTTTCGTCATCTGTGCACCTACGAGGTCCTCAATGTCAACAATGTGTCGGATGCGAGCATCACTTTCAAGCACTCAGGATTTCAGGCACTTTCTCGGTGGTACATTTATAGTGCCTCTATATTGCTCTCCGATGGTTCTATATTAGGTGGGCAAGATGTGCAAAGCGATGCCGAGAGTAATGAAATCACGATACCCGCTGGGGAAACAGGCACAATAGTGTCGTGGTACATTCCAATAACTATTATAGCCGATGTGACTATCGACAATGCCAAGCTCAAAGCTGTTGTCAATGGAAAGAATGTGACTACCATTGACGCAATGATATCATATAAGACTCAAGCACGCGGCAATGCCTATTACATGGAGGTCACCTGGGATGGCTTGACTCTGAATTTCTCTAATGAGTTCTGTCCCGATGGAAACCATCCACACATGATTGACTTGGACTTGCCATCAGGGACAAAGTGGGCATGCTGCAATGTGGGAGCCAATAGCCCGGCGGAATGTGGAGATTATTTCGCCTGGGGCGAAACCACTCCCAAGACTTACTTTACAAAGTCTAACTATAAGTGGTACTCTGGAGGCGACGACCATAATATTACGAAGTACAACCAAAAAAGTAACTATGGGACGGTGGATGGCAGAACCGAACTCGAGATGGAAGACGATGCCGCCTACGTGAACTGGGGTCAAGAATGGCGCATGCCTTCAAGGAGTCAAAGTATTGAATTGTTGGAAGAATGCACAAGTGAGTGGACTAAGG
>FLNZ01004098.1_pt1 | contig 21182 bp, 15 predicted proteins | sample 1140391 | NCBI WGS metagenome assembly FLNZ01 (sample SAMEA3878171, study PRJEB12797) | bioreactor metagenome | biome: Moose rumen | place: Sweden | collected 2011-10
AACATAAAGACAACAAGCCGATCTACCAAGGGGGGCAGGAACTCTGAAAGAACATTTTTATGTTATAGCGTCACATTAGGTGGGGACAGGTTCCGCAAGGGCCCTGCCCCCATTGTCTTTTGTTCATCCTAGGCTCATCATGAATTCGGGGACAGGTCTCTTTATGGGCCCTGTCCCCGATTGTTTGTTATTAGGAGGTACACCGATAAAAGGTTGCTGCGCCCATTGTCTTTGAATAGTAAAGATCGATTTTCCTTAATAACCTACAAAAACTCGATAATAGATTTGCATATATGAATAATTTTTGTATTTTTGCAATCAAAAGCTGATGATATGACAAAGGAAGAATGTATCCGTGTCCTGAAAAGTTGTATGCATGTACTTAAGGAAAAGTATGGCATTAAATCATTATCGCTATTTGGGTCAACCTCCCGGGATGAGCATACGCCCAATAGTGATATCGACCTTTTCGTGGATACGGAAACCCCAAATCCTTTCCTGCTGATGGATGCCAAGGATTATTTAGAGCATACTATGGGAACACCCGTTGATATCGTTCGTAATCATCAGAACCTGAACCCACGTCTCAAGAAAAGGATACTAAAGGATGGAATACTTGTCTTCTGAATCAAAAAACTTAGCACTTGACATCCTTGAGGATATACTTTCTGCAATAGAAAGACTTGAGGAACGGACAAAAGAAATTCGAATCGTTGATGATTTTTTAGGATCTTCAGAGGGAATGGTCTTGTTGGATGCCACCTGTATGTTGCTCATAGCAATTGGTGAGAGCCTGAAGAATCTGGACAAGACAACCAACGGCATCCTTCTTCCTATGTATCCAACGATACCATGGAAAAACATCAAGGGAATGAGAGATATCATCGCTCATCATTATTTTGATATTGATGCAGACCAAATCCTGTGGATTGTTAAGAATGAGATAACACCTCTGAAGGAAGCGATATTATTCTTTATCAAAAAACTGGATAAATAACTTTTTATTTCCCGCCGCGCCGAAGAAGTTCTGGGATGATGAAGAGTAACAGAACATTTAATGTTATAGCGCCATATTGAATCCGGGGACAGGCACGTCACAGAGCCTGTCCCTAAGTGTTAAATTATTAAAAGATAATGAGTCAAAGCCTTTGTCCTAACCTATCCAGTATTTATTCTTGGCGGTACATGAAGGATTGTCATCCAGAAAATTTCGGTTAAAAATGAGTTTGCCTTCATTTTTCGTATAATACATTCATAATCAATATATTACGCTTATGAAGGCAAAAATTTTGCCTTCATAAGCCTTCATCATGCCAAGTTGACCACCAATATTAATGGATTTGGTTATTAAAAGTAGTGAGAAAGTTGACCTTTCACGATAGTTCTAATAACCTTTTTGAGTGGAATCAGTGGCCTTTTCAATTGCAATTAGTGACCTTCTCCAGACCAAAACAACTTGTTTTGGTTCCAAGATAGTGATTACTATCATGCTTTACGCTACCCTATTTTTATGTCTGTGACAGTCATATCCCATTTCCTTGGTCATAAGTTTGCATCGAAAACAAGGGAAAAGACTTGAAATTATGAAGGCAAAAATTTTGCCTTCATTCTCATATCTTTCTGATTGATAAATGATTAGAAGGGAAATGAAGGCAAAACGCATTTTTGATCATTTCGTGGGAATGATGAACTTATGAACCTGCTGTTACGGAATTCTATCATCTGCGACTGGACACGAAAAAGGCTGGACATCCATCCAGCCTGCACCTCGAGAGAGATCTATTAACCAAATATTACAACTTCTGACTTACCTGTGGGTAAACCGGACTGATGAACATCAGAAACTTCACTGTGCTCCTGAGAGCCTTCTTTACTGCGTTCATCACTTTGTCTGCCACTGCCGCGCTGTTGAACTGTGCCACTGCCATCGGCGTTAATTCCATTGCCTTCATAATCGTATTTTTTTAATTGTTATTAATTCGTTTTATTTGTACCTCAGAACTTTCTTGTTCCTTGTTTCTATTGCAAAGATACAGCCGATTCTTAACGTGACAATGTTTTTTCATGAATTCTTCCGAAAGTTGAATGAACAGGCAAACAGTCTTCGGACATACTGGAGAAAAGGGCGATATTCCTGTCCACAGATGATGATAATTGCTACATTTTTCATTATCTATTTTCCATTTTGCCTTCGGCGATTATCGTTCGCATCTCGGCATAGCTCATGCAAGCATGACTCTGCTCTCACTGCTCCGATATTTCTCATTTATCCCTTGTTTTCTTCAGAAAAATTGTATCTTTGCGATGGTAAAGAAGAAGATGATGATGAAAAATAAGTATTGTGTGACATGGTTTGTGGTGCTGGTGCTTTCCGCAGTACCCATAAGAATAGTTGGACAGGGGGAACAAATTATCAAGAAGGAGTCAACGGAACAAACGAAGCCTCGTAAGCGCATCCTTTTCATAGGCGACTCGGTCACTGATGGCGGATGGGGACGCAGTGGCGGACTGATGACTCCCTCGGAGAAACGTAACCAGTGGGACCAGAACCACCTGTATGGACATGGGTATATGGAGATGTGCGCCGCCCATTATATGAGTCTTTACCCGGAGGAGGACTTTGTCTTCATGAATCGTGGTGTCTCAGGGAACACGCTGTATGATCTGCAACGGCGCTGGCAACAGGATGCGCTGAACCTGCAACCGGATGTGGTGAGTATTCTTGTGGGTATCAATGATGCGAACCGTTTTTTGCGGGACACCACGCAGGCTATACCTAATTATATACAGTGGGAGCAGACGTACAGACAGTTGTTGGCTCAACTACGTGCTGTTAATCCTGATGTGGTGATTATCCTCGGTACTCCCTTCGTGGCAAAGGTGGGGAGGATTGGCGGCAACGAGAACTATCCCCAACTTGAGGCTATCGTCCATCGATTGGCACAGATCGTAAGGAAAATTGCCGAGGAGGAACATACACTACTTATCTCCTACGATACTATGTTCACCCAACTGCAAGGTAACGCCCCTCGTCCGGACTACTGGATATGGGATGGCATCCACCCCACCACCGCCGGTCATCGGCGCATGGCTGACCTGTGGATACAACAGGTGGGAGAATTGTAAAAGCTACAAATACACTCGGGGACAGGTCTCTTTATGGGCCCTGTCCCCGAATCGATATTACGCTATAACATAAATGTCTTTAAATCCCCTCCCTCAACAGGGAGGGAGGAGGAGGGGCATTGTTTTTTTGAAAGATTTTACTAACTTCGATATTACATTTATGTGGGGCGTGCAGTCATAAGGGTATAAATATGAAACAGTTTCATCTTAGAAAAGAACACCTTGTGAAAAAGATTGCACTGACGTTATTGGTATTTTTCTTGATTTTTTTTGCCGGGAACAGCGCTGGCACAGTATGGCCCTGTGGGGTTCGTCAATGTGAATGAGGGCATCAACGGTATTACCGGCGGTATGGGCGGAAAGGTCGTGCGGGTGAACAACCGTGAGGACCTGGCTCGTTATGCCGGTGACCCTACACCTTATATAATAATAGTAGAGGGACGTATGGAGGGTAACGGCCTGAACCGTAAGAAAGATTTCATTGAGCTGGCGAGTAACAAGACGATTGTCGGCGTGAAAGGGGCTGAGTTGGCGGTCGATGATACGGTGAGCCATCCTTTCGAGAATCTCTATGCACATAGTCTCGATGAGGCCTCGTGTGGCTTCGTCACCGACAGGAACAGTTATTTCGGCAAGGCTCTCTCCGGGGAATTTATATTCGCCGGAAATGTTTTTCACGGCTTTTTTTGTGTGGATTAAGAAAAAAACACTATATTTGCATATTTAATAACAAAGTCTTTGTGATACAGATCATTCATAACTAATATAAGATACACGTAACCATGGGAACAAGAGATTTAAAGAATGCTGAGCAACAGCGACAATACAGTGAGTTTTTATCAGAGGTCAAAACCTTCGTGAAGTCGGAGAATATCTATACCGACGAACTGCGTACGTTAGGGTGGGGTACCGATGCCAGTTTCTACCGGCAGATACCGAAGATCGTCATCCGCAGTGATGGTGAGGAACAGGTGTCGGCTATCGTCAGAGCCTGTGACAAATACAACCTTCCCTTTACTTTCCGTGCCGCCGGTACCTCCCTCTCCGGTCAGAGCGTGAGTGACTCGATACTGATCGTGGCCGGCAAGCATTGGGAGAAATATGAGATTGGTGAGAACCAAGACAGTATCCGCCTGCAGCCCGGTATCGTGGGCTCACGTGTCAACGAGATCCTGAAACCTTACGGACGAGTATTCCCGCCAGACCCAGCCTCTATCGGTTCTGCCATGGTGGGTGGTATCGTGTGTAACAATGCCTCGGGAATGAACTGCGGCGTGCATGCCAACAGCGACCGTATGATGGTCAGCGCCCGTATCATCCTTACCGACGGAACGGTGGTGGACACCGGTGATGAGAAGAGCAAGGCTGCTTTCCGGCAGTCACACCCCGATTTTATCCGCAGGATAGAGGAGCTTCGCGACCGTGTAAGGGCCGACAAAGAACTCGTTGACCGGATCAACAAGAAATACAGCATCAAGAATGTGACCGGCCTGAATATCCGTCCGTTGCTGGCCTACGATGATCCTTTTGACATCATGGCCCACTGTATGGTAGGTTCTGAGGGAACCTTGGCCTTCCTCTCTGAGGTGACGATGAAGACCCTCTATGACTATCCGTATAAGGCATCGGCCATGGTGTATTTCCAGACGATGAAGGAGAGTTGTGAGGCGGTGGTGGCCATGAAGAAACTGAAGGCAGGCGAAGAGGATCTGATGATGAGTGCCGAGAACCTGGTGGTGAAAAGTGCCGAGATGCTCGACTATAAGTCGCTCAGCTCTGTTGACGACCCTGTCTATCTGCAATATCAGAAAGATGTGGATGCCGGAAAGATCCCGGGTGTGGAGCCCGGCGACTATCACAACCTTACCGCCATCCTCACGGAGACGAAGGCAAAGACCCATGAGCAGCTGGTGGAGAAGATGAATACGGTGAAGCAATGTCTGTCGCAGTTCCGTCTTTATATCCCCGCCGAGTTTACCGAGGATCCGAAGATTTACGGAAAATACTGGGCCATCCGCTCCGGCATCTTCCCCTCTGTGGGAGGGACGCGTCCGGTAGGCACCTCCTGCCTGATAGAGGATGTGGCCTTCCATATCGATGACCTGCCGGAGGCTACGGTAAAGCTCCAGAAACTGATTGCCGACCATGGCTATGACGATGCTTGTATCTACGGTCATGCCTTTGAGGGTAACTATCACTTTATCCTGAACCAGAGTTTCAAGAGCGAGAGTGAGGTGAAGCGTTATGAGGAGATGATGCGTGACGTGGCTCGCCTGGTGGTAGAGGAATATGACGGTTCGCTGAAGGCAGAACATGGCACCGGCCGTAACATGGCTCCTTTCGTGAAATATGAATGGCGGGAGAAAGCCTATGAGGTGATGAAGGAGCTGAAAGCGATCTTTGACCCGAAGGGACTGCTGAACCAAGGTGTTATCTTCAATGATGATCCTGAGTGTTTCATCAAATGTCTGAAACCTCTGCCGGTATTGGATTATGATTTTGACCGCATTCCCGACGGAGGTCATTATCTGGCTGGTGACCGTTCTTCCACAAAGGCTACTGTTGAGGCTGTGAAGCGCGCGAACAAATGTATCGAGTGTGGCTTCTGTGAGGTGAACTGTATGTCGTGCGGCCTGACGCTCTCCTCACGTATGCGTATCGCTGTGCAGCGTGAGATCCGTGACCTGACTAACAGCGGCCGTGATCCGGAGCGTCTGGCAACATTGAAGAAACAATATGCTTATTATGGAGACCAGACCTGTGCTACCGACGGACTGTGCTCCACCTCCTGTCCGATGAAGATCAATACCGGCGAGCTGACTCACCTGATACGTCAGATGAACATGCTTGACAATAACACCGGTTATAAGGTAGGAGAGTATGCCGCTAACCACATGGCGGGTATCAAGTCGGGTCTGCGTGTGGTCCTTGACGTAGCCAACCTCGGACATACCGTTCTCGGATCCTCGCTGATGAGTGGAATCTGCAATGGTATGAACAAGATGGGACTGCCGCTGTGGACCACCGCCATGCCGAAGAAGGTGCGTCAGCCGAAGCCGGGATCACATGTGGGAAAGGCAGTGAAGGAAGACCTGAAGGTGGTGTATTTCCCCAGCTGTATCAATCAGACGATGGGACTTGCCAAGGGTGCTCCCGTCAAGAACAGTCTGGTGGACGAGACCTGTCAGTTGCTGAACAAGGCCGGCTATGAGGTAATCTTCCCTGAGAATATGAATAAGATGTGCTGCGGACAAATCTGGGAGAGTAAGGGAATGCTCGATATCGCCGACAGGAAGAGTGCGGAGCTGGAACAGGCTCTGTGGGAGGCCAGCGACCATGGCCGTTATCCTGTATTGTGCGACCAGAGTCCGTGTCTCCACCGTATGAAGAAGGTCATCACCCGTATGAGTCTCTATGAGCCTGCCGAGTTTATCATGACCTTCCTGAGAGACCGTCTCGACTTCCATCCTATCGACCGGCATATCGCCCTGCATCTCACCTGTTCTACCCGTGAGATGGGTGTCTCCGACCAGCTGATACAGTTGGCCAAGCTCTGTTCCAATAATGTGTTCCTCCCTGAGGGCGTAGGCTGTTGTGGCTTTGCCGGTGACCGTGGGTTCACCTATCCGGAGATGAACCGTTATGGATTGCGCAAACTGAAACCTCAGATTGAGGAGCATCATATAGAGGTGGGCTACTCAAACAGTCGTACCTGTGAGATCGGTCTGCAGACGAACACGGATATCCCGTATATGAGCATCGTCTATCTGGTGAATGAGTGCACGACAGTGAAGTGAGGGACGTAGAGTAAAGTATAAGGGACAGGACCGTTGCGGCCCTGTCCCTTTGTCGTTACCGGAATCTCTCGCTCTGGCAGCAGGCAGGAATCCCTAAAGGCGTATCTTCTTGCCGTTGTGGATATAGATGCCGTTGTTGGAGGGAGCGTCCGGCAGTTGCCTTCCGTCTAAGGAGTACCATGTGTTGTCGTCGGCGGATAGATCTTGAATGTCTCTTATCTCTGTGGCTGTCAGAAAGGCTTTGAGAGAGAAGAGACCGTCGGCAGCCCTTCCGTTATTGGGATTGAAGAGTCCGTGGTTATACCAAGGTTCATAAACACTGTTGTTGTATGGATTCTCCTCCGGGAACCAATAGAGGATTGCTTTTACCTTTTCGATAGCCTTGAGTCTCACCACCAAGTCATCAAGGAATTTCTTTTGCCCCGCAGCCGAGGCCGACCACGTGCCGGTGAAGTTGTATGTGGCATTGGCGGGATACCAGTTATTGTAATAACCTGTCTCTACGATCATGATATCCTTGGTGGGGAACGAGGAGATACAGTTGTTTACCGTTGAGGCTAAGGTGTTCAGGTCATTATGCCACTCGGGATAGTAGCTCAGTCCGATGATGTCATAATCCATACCACTCAGTTTGTTATAGATGCCCTGTGTCGTGGACCAGTTGGCGGTGCGCTCGGTGTGGATAATGATCTTTGCGTCCGGCACCTCCTCCCGACAGGCACTGATGGCTTTGGTGAGGAGCGTAAGGAAGCGGTCCCAGTTGGCAGTATTGCTCGTATAGCATTTCTTTAGGTTGCTGCTACCCTTCGCACCCCACAACATACCGTAGCTGATCTCATTACCCGTCTGGATATAGTCGGGTGTCGCCCCGGCAGCCTTCATCGCTTGAAGGCATTCCTTGGTATAGTCATAGATCTTGGTATATAACTGTTCATCGGTGAGATTCTTCCAAGCCTCGGGAGTATATTGGTTGGAGGGGTCTGCCCAGGTATCGCTGTAATGGAAATCCAGCATCAGGGCAATGCCGGCATCCTTGATTCGTTTGCCGAGTTTTTTCACATAATCGAGATCCTGTACGACACCAGTCTCCTGAGTCGGGTTGACAAAGAGTCGTACACGCATCATGTTATAACCCGCCTTGTCTTTTAGGAAGGTGATCACATCATTGATCTTTCCTCCCTCACTATCGTAGTAGTTGACATTTGCCTCCTCATATTTCGGCAGCATGGAGATATCGCCTCCCACATATCGTTGTGCATGGATGGAAAGTGTGCAGACGGCGGTAACAGCCATTAAAAGAATTCTCTTTTTCATATTACTCTTATTTCACGACTTTCTTTCCTTTGTAGATATAGACACCGTGTGGCAGACCGTTGAGGTCATATTGGTCGCGTATAACCCTACCATCGATGGTATATACCTTATTATTATATATAGGAGCGGAAATCTCACGGATGCCGGTAACGGTGCCGGTAACATCGTTCACCTTGTACTTGCCGCCCTCTTGCGTGGTGGAGATCTCAAAGTAGCTGTCGCTGCTCACGTCGTTGATATCAACGGTCTGGGTAGATCCGCTGTTTGTGGAGAATACGAAGTTGACACAGTCTTCTTCGCTGTTCATGGTGAAAGACTTATAATACCAGGTGGTGCCGTTAATGCTCTTGGTAGCCGTCACACGGTCACCGGGCCAACTGGTGTTGGTGGGAGAGTGAGTACCGTCGCCACCCCATGTCCAGAAGTTGACATTACTCCAGCCCACCTTACTGATATCAACATAAACCGTGATACTCTTGGGCTCGAATGTGTTGAAGGTATATTCGCGGGTGATCATACCGGAAACACTGCTGTTTTTCAGCAAGCCTACCTTCAGCGTGCAAGCATCGCTGATGGTAATGGTCGTCCCGCTGCTGACCTTCGTGCTGCCGGCGGTAGGATCGCTGCCGTCAAGGGTATAGACCAGTTGTGCGTTTGAGTCGGAGGATACTGCTGTCAGTGTCACACTGAGTGTTCCTTTCGCATATTCTCCCGATGCTTTGTCTGCCCATGCTGTCTCGTTGGATTTCGAGAGATAATACGCATAATGGTAGCCGGAGAGAATCTTGACGAAGTTCTGGTTCGTCGGCGTATATTTGTCCGCATTGGTTCCTACGACAGCCATCAGCTGTCCGTTTGTCCCTGTGACACTCACTCCGTAATATGCTGTATTATTGGCGATATTGGTATAAGAACTCGTATTTGTGATGCCTGCGGCCTTTCGGGCGTCGATCATCGCCTTGATCTCATTCTTATAGGCCATCCAGTGAGTCATGAAGACACAGGGTGTGCCGGGCATGGCAAGCAGATAGGCATTGGCGGCGAGGGTGTCTTTCTTAATAGGGTCCTGTGCGGCGTCGGCACGTTTCTCCGTATCGTGGTTCTCTACGAAGGTGACGGCATAACGTTTGTAGATGCCATTGCTGATGTTGTCACTTATCAAGGGCCAGTTGCCATCGTTCTGCTGTCCGAGCTTTTGCCAGTTATTGTTGTTGATGGCGTTACGTACGGTATAGCGGAACTGGAAGTCGAAGGCGGCACTCTGTATGACACCGTTCACCTTGGTGGCGTCAATCCAGTTCTTGATGGTACTTGTTCCATCCCAACATTCTCCCACGGAGTACTGTACGCCACAGTCGGAATTGTACATACCGGTGTAGGAGCCGCTATAACCTTTCACCATATCGTAGCGGAATCCCGTATAGCCGAGGTAGTTGAGCAGGTACTTCAGATACGCCTTGACATTATCCTGTACATTCGTGCTCTTATGGTCGAGGTCACGCATGCCGGACCATCCTTCACCTGTGTCGTTGTTGCTGCTCAGACTGTAACCATTGGCATTCGCCCATGTCAGTGTGCTGCCGCCATCATCATCCTTACAGATATCGGTAGATACCATCTGATAGGACTGTCCATCATAGGGATTCGTCTCTTTCGGGAAATCCACCCAGTTGGAGACATTCTTTCGGTGATTGACAACCACGTCGGCAATCACGCCGGTACCTTTCTGCTTGAGTGTCTGTATCAGCGACTTTAATTGCGTCTCTGTGCCAAAGGAAGAATTTTGGTTGTAATAATAGAGAGGATCGTAACCCATACTCGTGCCATTACAGTTGCCGCTCTGGGGTATCCATATCAATGAGAAATACTGCGACAGCTCGTCTGCCTGCTTCTCTAATGTCGTCCATTGGGTAGCATTATACGAATCCCAATAGAAGGCTTGCAGCATCACACCACCGTAGTTGGTGGGCCATCCTTGGGCTCGTATGGGTGTATCGCTGAGGAAAAGGAAGACGAACAGCAGTAATAAGGAGTAGATTTTCTTCATATTCTTTTTGGTTCGGGTTATCAATATCTGGGTATTACATAAAGTTCCCACCCCTAACCCCTCCCCGTCGGTGTAGGGAGAGGATGATACGCAACCTCTCCTGGGGAATGGGATAGGGGTGGCTGAAGATTATTCACCAACCACGATGACGCAGCGGTTACGGTCGTTCTCCTCGAACGGCTGTACGGTGTCGCCATAGGAGTTGACGATCATACGCTCACGGGCAACACCCTTATTATAGAGGGCATTGGCAACCTTCTCGGCGCGTGCCTTGGCATACCCAACGTTGATCTTGGGATTACCTGTACCTCTGTCGGCATAACCACTGATGGTGATGCTCTTGTCCGGATATTTGCTGCACCATGCCACAATCTTGTTGAGGATCTTGTCGGGATCAGGATCAGACAGACGGATATTGTAGAAGAACACCTCGCGGAGCGGCTCATCCTTCACTACGGGCTGTGGCTTGGGCTGTGGCTTGGGTTCCGGCTTCACGATAGGTTTCGGTTCCGGACGTGGTGCCGGCTCCTCATAAACAACAGGTATCGGCTCGGGTATCACCACCTTCTTCTTCATGCCGAAGCGGAAGGTGAGTCCTACCAATGCCTGAACCTGCCAGTCGGGATCCCAGTTGCGCTTGAGGTTGAACTCATCATTCTTATAGTTGGCGTCAAGCTCGAGGTTCACAGCCATCTTGTCAGAGACATTATACTGGAACATCGTACCAAAGCGACCGTTGAAGGTGCTGTGCTTGGTGCCGCAGGCCTTCGGACCCACATAGTACTTCATGCTGTTGATGATATCATTAAACTCATCGAAGTCCCAGGCGTAGTTAACGCCGAAACCGGCGATGAGCAACCAGTCGAAGGCTTGGCTCGCACGGTTAGGATTCAGGATGTTCGACATGTTCATCAACAGGTCGAGGTCGCCGGTAATATTATTGAAGCTAAACTTCTGGTCGCTGCTCAGACCATCGTAGCGGTCGGCTTTGAAGCCACTGTTGATCTTCCACCCCTGCACATGAAGACGGGCACCTACCTTTGAGTTGAAGAAACGACCGTAAGAGAGAGCCACCTGCGGAGTGATCAGCTTACCGATGGGGTAGTGGGTCAGAGTAGCCTGTGCGCCACCCTGTACTGAGAAGAAGTTATGCGGATAGCGATAGTCGTTATCGTCATTCTGTGCCTTTGCCGTGGTCACTCCTAAGAGGAGTGCCACAACAAGAGCGATATTTAGAAACTTTTTCATAATCAAGATCTCTTTAATGATTAAATTACTGTTTCGTCATCACAACTCTGTTATTGCCTTCATAGGCGATAAACAGTTGAATCTTATAAGTACCGGCCTCTGTCACATCGAGGTCCTTGCCATTATTCTGAGTCAGGTTGTCAAAAGCCGTCGGATCACCGTTGGCGCCTCCCCAAGAGATAGCCCAGTCATGATTCATACGGAACTTCATCGCTCCGGCATTCAGGCTGGTGGTTACCTCCCAAGCACCTGTCTCTGTGTTGTAGGTCAGGTCGGTGTCGGTATCCCAGCTGCCGTTGACAGTTCCGATGATACTGATATTGGTAACCTTTGTCAGACTGTATGTCATAGCTGCCAGGTCAACATCAATCTGGTAGAAGCCTGCTTCTGCGTTACAGTCTGTCTCACCCTCTTGTATCAATGTTCCGGCAGCACCGTTGGGATCCTGTCCCCAGTCGCCATCCCAGTTGTCTGCATTGGGCTTGAACTTGAATCCGCCATCAAGATAGTAGTAACCTTGGTATTTACCGTCGCTGTTCTGTCCATAGAGAGGCATCGACTGTGACCAACCGTGGCTGTTGCCGATCTCATAGATATACTCAGCGTAGTTGATCGGCGTTATCGTATAGGTGTAATCCATCATGTTGACAGAGAACCGATAATATTTAGATGAACCGTCAACGCAGAAAGAGTGATCACCATCAAGGTTGTAACGACGGTCGAAGGAACCGCTCAGGTCTGTGCTCTCACCCTTTGTGCCGAACAATTTGTTCCATACGCCATCTCCGACAGCCTCGATAGCCTCGTCGTCACCGAACGCGAACCACATCTCACCACCTGTGCTTTCGAAGGTGTAGGTAAATACGGGATCATCGAACACACTCTTGTCACTATGGGAGAATTTCTGGTCTTTAGAATTATCCCATCCCCCGGGACCACCGATAAGGTAGTAATTATCGGAGATGTTCACACCTTCAATCTGATAGGTGTAGTCCATCATGTTGATAGTCACCTTAATCAGCTTATTACCGGCGGGAACACAGAAGGATCCGTCATCACTCAGGTTGTAACGACGGTCGAGGTTACCCGTCAGGTCGGTATTGCCGTTACCCTTCTTCGTACCGAACAGTTTCGACCAGTCGTTGTTGTTAGCGATGGCATCGCACGCCTCATCGTCACCGATAGCGAACCAGGTGTCACCCTCCGTAGCGTTGAAGATGATGGTGAAGACAGGATCCTCATAAACATCCTTACCGCTGTGGGTGAACTTCAGTTCCTTAGAGGCTGCAGAGCCTGCCCAGTCGTTCGGTCCGCCGACAATATAATAGTTCTCAGAGATCTGCGGAGCCTCCGGTATCACTGTGATCTGGAAAACGTCGGAGGTGGCAGTCTTCACGGTTGTCACACCGTTGCTCAGCCACATGCTGACCGTCGCATCGACAGAACGCTCCACAGGACGGCGACCATAGAGTGAGATGACATAGTTCTGCAGATCCTCTGCCGACATCTGTCCGTCACTGCTGATAGTGAAGGTCTGGTCGCCCAACGTTATCGTATAGAAAGGAGTGTATGAAGCGTCAGAGGCGGTAGGGGCGGATATGTTACATACCTTCACCTGCTCATCTGTCACGCTGTTGAAATCGATGACCCCAACAGTAGAAATACTACCGTCACCGAAAGACACTGTCTCCGGCTGACCGACAGTCTGCGGGTCTGCCCAGTCTTTGTAGTCATCGGTGCAGGAAACTAACACCGATGCTACAAAAGCTATTGCTAAAAATATTTTCTTTGTCATAATCGTATTCTTAATAGTTTATTCTACTGTTGATCAATGAGCATATAGTCGCCTGTAATATCATTGAAGAGGAACAGCCACTTGCCGTCAGGAACAACGAGGTTGCCATCGCCGTCGCCCTCACCGGCCAAACCGCTCTTATATCCCCAGTTGGTATCCCAGCTGCCAGGGATCTTCACCTTCAGTTTCTCACCACCGTTCACCTCGTAAGACCAGATATGGTTCTCACAACCGTCGAGAGTGAAGACAGGTGTCATATCGGAGTCACTCCAATCATTCATCGTACCGGCGATGCAGAGTGAACTGTAAACCTTCACGTCTTTGTCGTATTTCTCAATGGTGATGGTATTTGTTCTGGTGTCGAGGTTGATGGTGTAGTAACCGGCCTCCAGGATGGCGATATTATGGTTGTCACCATCATAGTCACCCAAGAAACTACCAGGATTATTCACATTGGTATAGTTGAGAGAAGTGTTCCAGTCGCCCGGAGTGATGACGAACTTAAACTGTCCTTCGTAGGGGAAGTAGCCTGTGAATGAGGTCATACCACCGCCTGTGACAGCGTCATACTGCTCATTAGGAACGATGAACATTGGCACAAGACCCTTTCCGACGCCGTCGGATGAGTTGCTCCATGCGGAATTACCGATACAGCTACCTACCAGGTACCAGATAATCGGTGCTGCCGGCTTCAGCTCAACATAGTAAGGCACTACGTTCATGTTGATGGTGTTGGAGTAGATGGTGTAATACTCCTTGAAACTGGCATCCTGAATCGATGACTTCACGCGGAGGGTAAGATTAAGAAGGGCAGGGACATCAGCATCACCGGTCCAGCCACAGAGCTGAATCAAGTTACGGTTGATGGTCTCAGTGTTGAGCTGCACATCCTGACCGCTGCTATAGGTCTCACCGTATGAGAAGAAGTCAGCGCCGGTATTATCCTCCAGGTTGGCGTCATACTCTTGGTTGAAAGAGCCTGTCGGAGATATCTGCACCGTATAGGTGGGAACCACCGGCGTGTCGAAATCATTATATGGACGTGGCTGCGACCAGGAGAGTCCTACAGTGACAGACCTGTACAGATCCACGTTTCCTGTTATCGCAGGATTATTGAGTACAAACTGTGTAGGCTGTTGCAGTGTGGGGTTCGAGTCGTTATCGTCCTCACAGGCAGTCAGTGCGAAGGCACCGGCCAGCAGCAACATTGACATTCGGAATATCTTTTTCATATTACTTGTCATGATTTACAGATTAATAACCAGGATTCTGAACCAGGTTGGGGTTGGCATTAACATCCTCATCGGGGATAGCAAAGAGGTTAAGATATTCTGGCAGACTGGAACCGTTGGCAGAGCCGCCTTTCCAATCCCAGAGGTATCTGCCACTGTTGACACCGGCAAACAATCCATAACGGATCAGGTCGGTACGGCGGAAACCCTCGAAGTAAAGCTCACGTGAGCGCTCGTCGAGAATCTCATTAGTGGTGTAACCACCACGGGTGGTGGCATTGGCGCGCTGACGCAGGGCGTTGATATAGCCGGCACCGGTATCACTGGTATAACCGTTGTGCAGACGGGCGTCACACTCAGCAGCGATCAGATAAGCCTCTGCGGAACGCATGAGGAAGTAGTCGGTGTCCACAAACTGAGAGTTGTGAGGATTACCTCCATTGGAATAGGTGTTACGGAACTTACCTACTGAGTAACCTGAAGTAAACTCTGTTGGGGTGGAAACCACCAGTTCACGACCGATACCGTAGAACAGGGCACGGTCATCACCGGCAATCTGCGGCATGGAGTATAAATTCACCTGCGGTGCGTCATCGTAGGGGAAGAACTTGGCGACAAGCTGTGAGCGTGCGCGGTTTCCTGCCCAGAACTCACTGGTACCATAAGCGTAGCTGCGAACGAGCACAGGCTCTATGTTATCTTTTTGGTATTCTTCAACCATATCGCTGTTCAACCAGGCCTGAACGCCATTGACCGTATAAAGACTCATGTCCATATCCGCTTTCCAGGCGGAGGCCATCAGGAAGAGAGAGGTACCCCATGAGGTTGTTGTCAGACCATCCTGGATAAGAGGAAGGACAGCCTCTACGGAAGCACCGCTTGTGCCGTTGTCACCCATGAAGAGCATCTGGTAAGCGGAATACTGGCTGTTGCCTGTGGTCCACAGCTTGTGAGGCCCGTTGATAACCTTCTCCGCATATTGCTGGGCATCGCTCCAGCGGGCAGTACCGGTATAGACTTCTGCGTTGAGGTACATACGTGCCAGCAGCAGATTGGCTGCGTCTTGGTCAGCACGGCCATAACCCTCAGTGCCTTCTTTACGCACGGTCGGAGTCAGCAGGTCGCTGTAGATCTCTTTCAGCTCACTCTCGATCCAGTTGAAGAGGTCTGCTCGCTTGATCTGCTCCGGAGAGGTCGCAGCCAGCTCCGTAGCGAACGGAACGTTGCCATAGCAGTCCATCAGATAGTAATAGTAGAGTGCGCGGAGGAAACGAACCTCTGCGGTGCGTGTGGCATCGATACCCTCGCAAACATCCAGATAATGGTTGCAGTAGGTAATACCGGCATAGAGACGATAGTAGAAACCACGCAGCATAGGATGAGAGGCGTCAAACTGATCATAGTTGAATGCGGGAATACCCTCATCACCCCAAGCGCAGATAGCCTCGTCGGTAGTCAGCTCGTTGGCGTTCCATAACTGGCGTACGAAACCTGTCGTACCACCATCCAGACCATCGATGTCACAGTCGCCGTTGGCACCACCCTGTCCGGCCAGAGCCATGTTGGCATAGCATTTCGCATAGAGAGAAGGCTCGTCAACCACCATGGTAGAACTCGGATCGATAGGTGTGACATCCAGGTCGCCTGTACAAGAGCTCAGGCCTGTCACAGCAAGGAGTAATGCTGTGGCTGGAATCATATTTTTGAAATATCTTAAGTTCATAATCGTATATTTTATTTTCGTTGTCATTCCTAATTACACGCAGCCATTAGAAGTTGAGGTTTACACCCACCTGAAGGGTGAATGGACGTGGGTACATGTTATTGTCGATACCACCGCCGACCTCCGGATCGAGACCATCGTACTTAGTAATGGTGAATACGTTAGTGGCAGAGGCGTAGATACGTCCGCTGAGACCATTGTAGCTACCACCCTTGAAGAGATTCTCGAAAGAGTAACCCAAGGTGATGTTGTCGCACTTCAGGAAAGAAGCGTTATGTACATACATATCAGACTTCTGATGGTCGTAGGTGCTCCAGTTAAGTGCTACGGCTGATGGTATGGTGTTCTGCAGGTAGCCGAACGAAGAGTCATAACGCTTCGAGGTGTTGGCATAACCTGCCTGTTTGTCCCAATACACATAATTGTCGAAGTTGGCGCGCAGACTGAAACCGAAGTCCCAGTTCTTCACCTGCAGACGGGAGCTCAGACCTGCTGTGTAAGGAGCTGCGGGGCTCTTGTAGAAATAGAGGTCAGCCTCAGTGATCTGTCCGTCGGCGTTACGATCCACATAGACACCTTCGAGTGCTTTGCCGTCCTGGTCGTAAACCTGCTGGTAAACGTAGAAGGAGTTGGCGGGATATCCGGCGGCGTGAGCCTGGATGGTTCCACCGGTACCGGCAGAGATACCGCCTGTCTTAACGACAGCAGACTCACCGGTCAGCTCGGTAATCTTATTCTTGTTATAGGTGAAGTTGGCTGTTACCTCCCACTGAACGTTCTCCGTAACGACAGGACGTACGGTCAGAGAAGCCTCCACACCACGGTTCTCGAGAGAACCGATGTTGCTGGACACCTGATTACGGAAGTTTGAACCGGCACTCACCGTTGCGGTGTTGATAAGGTCGGTGGTCTTACGATAGTAGTAGTCCACGCTACCGCTGATGCGGTTACGGAGGATGGCGAAGTCGAGACCAGCGTTATAGGTTGTGGTGGTCTCCCATTTGAGATCGGTATTCACTGCGTCGGGACGGTAGAGCAGACCTTCGTCGTTGACACCGATAATCGGATAGCGACCGTCGGTATTCAGTGAGTTGACGTTATAAGAAGCGAAATAGTTGTAGTTTCCGATACCATCCTGCTGACCGGTCTTACCCCAACCGAGGCGGAGCTTCAGCTCATCGAGCCAGTTGACGTTTATGAAGATAGGTTCCTCGCTGATCTTCCATCCGAGTGCTACTGACGGGAATGTTGCCCAGTGCTCCTTGAAACGGGAAGAACCGTCACGACGTACGGTAGCTGTCACCATATAACGGTCGAAAGCGATATAGTTGGCACGTCCGAAGAAGCTGACCAGGTAACTCTCCTGTTTCCACAAACCGGTGCTGGGTTTATAGAGCTGTCCGGCCGCTGCTATACCGGTATCCTCGTCGATTCCTGTATTTGTGATAGGATATCTTCCTGCATAGTAGGAGTCTCCCCAGTATTTGTTGTGGCTCCACTCATAACCTAACATGATGTCGAAATGCTGTGTCTTCAGGAAGTCCTTGTAATACTGTGCGTAAGCAGAGTAGGTGAGGTTATACTTATGCTCGGTGGTATAACCGCTGTTGCCATAATAGAAGTTTGACGGTCCCCAGTTCTCATAGTCGGTCTTCTGCGTACCGTTGGCCCAGTCGCCGCTGGCATTCATGTGAATCCGGAGATCCTCGAAGCCGTGTACCTGATAATCCATCTCGATATTGCCGAGATAGTCGTAGGAGCGAGCGCGGTCGTTCTTCTCATACAGACGGGAGACGGGGTTGGCTGCGGTATTACGGTTCCACATACTGTCGTAGGTGTCGTCGTTCAAGGAAGAGGCACCGTCGGTCCACTGGAAATATCCGTGATAGTTGTCATACTTTGAATCGGATGATGTGACGGGCTGCGTGGGATCCATACGTGTGGCATCACTGATGGCATCTGTGTTTGCATAACGGTTGTGTGAATACATGAACTTACCGTTGATGTTGAACTTCAGATGGTCATTCAGCAGTGATGGGTTCAGTGTGACACTGGCGGTAGTACGCTGGAAGTTGGAAGTCTTCAGGATACCGTTCTGGTCGGTGTAGCCCAAGCTGACACGGTATGGCATATCCTTCAGTCCACCCTGTACGGTCACGTTATGGTCGGCGCTCACAGCACTGTGGAAGATCTCCTCCTGCCAGTCTGTATCCGCATTTCCCAAGAGGGCGGCGGCATCGCTGTCGGCTCCATAGTAGTTCTTGATAAAGTTTGTGTACTCAGCGGCGTCGAGCACTTCGAGCTTGTTACGTTTCACGGAGTAAGACACATTACCGTTGTAGCTCACCTGCGGAGCCATTCCCTTACGACCTTTCTTGGTGGTGATAATGATGACACCGTTAGAGCCGCGGCTACCATAGATGGCGGTGGCGGAAGCGTCTTTCAAGACGGTGAACGACTCGATATCGTTCGGGTTGACCATTGACAAGGCATTGGGAGAGCCTTTCACACCCTGACGGTCGAGTGCCATTCCGTCAATCACGATCAACGGGTCGTTAGAGGCGTTCAGTGACGAACCGCCACGGATACGGATGGTAGAGCTACCACCGGGAGTACCACCATCGCTCGTTACATTGACACCGGCGATCTTACCAGATAACATATCCTGTGCGCTGGTAATCAAACCGTGGTTCTTCTCGTCCGGCTTGATAGCGGTGACAGAACCCGTCAAATCATTCTTCTTAGCGACACCATAACCGATGACAACCACCTCGTTGAGGGATTGTGCCACATCTTCTTTCAAAAGAACCTGTAGGTTGGGTGCAGCAGCGACGATCGCATCCTCATAACCGATGTATGAGATGGAGATCTGGTCGCCTTGATTCGCATTTAATGTAAAGTTACCATCAAAGTCTGTTATCGTTCCGCCACTGGCTCCGACGATACGGACAGTAGCTCCGATGACAGCTTCTCCGGTAGCATCCTTCACATGGCCATTGACAGTGATTTGCTGTGCAAAGGCAGTTGCCGTAAGCATCATACCACAAAGTAGTGTGAAGATCCTCAAAGGCAATTTGAATTTTACCTGCTTCATCATTAACAATGTTTTAGTTAGTATATGATATAATTAGAGTTTTAACTATTAGCTAAGGTTGCTTCTCATGGTCGCTTGATAGCGAGTAGAGTTCATTCTCCTTTGCAAAATTAATCGTTGAAGTGCTTTGTTGTCTTGTTGTTGATAAAAAAAGATAACTTTGTGTTGCGCAACCGATTGCATGGCGTGCGTGTGCAACCGATTGCATCGTTGAAAAAACAGAAATAGCCGCCAATAAATAATAAGGTTGTTTATATTTGTTTATTTTTGTAAACAGAAAGCATCCGTCAGATGACAGGCCTATGAGTGATAGAAATCCCGTAACGATGAAAGATATCGCTAACGAACTTGGTGTTTCGGTGGCCACGGTCTCGCGTGCGCTGAAAGACAGTCCACGTATCAGCGAGGCACAACGGGAGCGTATCAAGGCTTATGCCCGTGAGAGAAATTTCTCACCCAATGTATTGGCGGAGACGTTACGAAGGAGTAAGACAGCCTCCCCTAAAGTAATCGGCGTGATAGTACCTCAGCTTACCCATTATTATTTCTCCTCTATTCTCTCAGGTATCGCAGAGCAGGCGGCATCTAACGATTATCATATCTTGGTAGCTCAGAGTCAGGAGCAGTTTGAGCTTGAGAAGAAAATCTGTGAGTCATTTATGACGCACCGTGTGTGTGGCGTGATTGTGTCACAAGCGAAAGACACTGTCAACTACGATCATTTCAGAAGGTTGATAGACGCTCAGATACAGTTGGTGTTCTATGATCGTATCTGTACCGGTATCAATGCGAGCAGAGTGGTGGTGGACGACTATCAAGGTGCCTTCAATGCCGTATCGTATCTGATAGAGTCAGGGTGCAAAAGGATCGCTTATTATGGTGCCACACGTGGATTGGAGATTTTAAAAAACCGTTACAACGGTTACAGGGATGCGATCCTGAAGCATGGGATGACGGTTGATGACGCCCTGACGATACCTTGTGAGACGCGTGCTGACGCGGAGGCACTCACACCGGAAGTTCTTTCCAGGGAAGACCGTCCTGACGCTTTCTTTGCCGTGAATGACGATACTGCCATCGGTATTCTCTATACCGCCAAGAGGATGGGGTTCCGGGTACCGGAGGATGTAAGTATCTGTGGATATACCGACAGTGTCAGTGCCGTGGCTTGCGACCCGATGCTCACAACGGTAGAGCAGCGGGGTAGGAAAGTGGGAGAGGAAGCTGTGAACATTCTTCTCGATCATGTAGAGGGCAGGGTACCGGCAGATAGGGTAGAGAAACGTGTGGTACGTACCCGACTGGTTGTCAGAGGTACCACAAAGTATGGGGAATAAACCACCGGGGCTGCTTACAAAGGCGTGCTGTCCCCGCTGATAAATAATGGATCATAATAATAAACGATAATGGAAAAACCTAATTTGCGATTCTGGCAATTGTGGAATCTGAGTTTTGGATTCTTTGGCGTGCAGATAGCTTATGCTTTGCAGAGTGCTAATATCTCGCGTATCTTTGCTACCTTGGGGGCTGATCCCCATAACTTGAGTTATTTCTGGATCCTCCCACCTCTGATGGGTATTCTTGTGCAGCCAATCATCGGTACGTTGAGCGACCGCACCTGGTGCCGTTTCGGGCGCCGCATCCCTTATCTCTTCATCGGTGCGACCGTGGCGGTGCTGGTGATGTGTCTCCTCCCCAATGCCGGTTCCTTGGGCCTGACGGTTTCCGCGGCGATGGTTTTCGGACTGGTCTCGCTGATGTTCCTCGACACCAGTATCAACATGGCGATGCAGCCGTTTAAGATGA
>FLNZ01002550.1_pt1 | contig 21130 bp, 16 predicted proteins | sample 1140391 | NCBI WGS metagenome assembly FLNZ01 (sample SAMEA3878171, study PRJEB12797) | bioreactor metagenome | biome: Moose rumen | place: Sweden | collected 2011-10
ATCGGCTCGCCATCGCCATTATCAACTGTCATGGTAATACCCGGATGCTCCAAGTCCTCGCGAGTGATTTCCAATTCCTCCATCACATCCTCTGGCAACTCCTGCTTGAAGTTCACCAAATATGTGTATTGCACCCTGTCAGGCTCTTTGTTGGCTTTTCCGTCCAGATAGACAATTTTATCCTTTATCTCCAATGTCTGTCCTGGTATGCCTACACATCGTTTCACATAGTTCTCGCGGCGATCAGTGGGGCGTGACATCACCTCACCATACTGAGCAGGATTGGCTTTTATGGCATTGGCGCCTATATTCTGCACATAGTGATAGTAGTCCCATTGCTGTTGTGGCGACAGGGAATCGACCATCACACCAGCGATCTCAGGTATCTGCATGGCCATCATATAACAAGCCTGATAATAGTCCTGAGCCTGGAATTGCTCTGCCCGCATCACACTATCACCAGCAGGATAGTTGAATACGACGATATCGTTGAGCTCCACATGTCCCAGACCTTTCACACGGCGATAATCCCAATGGGGCCACTCAAAATACGACTTGGTTCCGAAGATGGGTAGTGTATGCTGGGTAAGCGGCATGGTCAGTGGTGTTTGCGGGATGCGTGGTCCATAGCTCAATTTGCTCACAAAGAGATAGTCGCCTCTGAGGAGCGATTTCTCGAGCGAGCTTGACGGGATCACGTAATTTTGGAAGAAAAAGAGGTTGATGAAGTAAACAGCCACAAGCGCAAATATGATGGCATCCACCCAACTCATAACAAAGCGGAAAGGTCCCTCACGGTCTTTCCACCATTGCCAATTGATTTTTTTGGTGATATAAACATCAAAGATCAAAGGCACGAGTAACAGTCCCCACCAACTTTTCACCCAAAACAGGAAGAGCAGGTATGGTATCAAAACGAGGATAAATTTAATCCACTGTTTTTTCTTGTTGACATTGGCTTTTCTTTTGTCGATCATAGTGAATGATTGAGTTTTAATACGATTTACTTAGAACTTAAACAGGTCTTCCGTGGTGAGCAATCCGTCATGTGTGGCGGTGTATTCTGCGGCCAGCACAGCTCCCAGGGCAAAGCCCTTACGTGAATGGGCGTCGTGGGTAATGGTGATGCTGTCTGCCTCAGAATCGTAACAGATGCTATGGATTCCCGGCACCTCATCGCGACGGACGCTACTGACAGCCACCTGGTCTGGAGCGCATTCCTCACTACCGCTGACCGTACCGTCTGGTGCCTGCAGAGTACCCTTCACCCAACCATTTTTGCGGTCGATGCATGCCACCAAGTCCTCCGCCAGTGTAATAGCCGTCCCTGAGGGCGCATCGAGTTTATGGATATGATGGGTCTCCTCCATCTTCACATCATATTGTGGGAAATTGTTCATAATACGCGCCAGATAGCGGTTTACGGCAGAGAAGATGGCCACGCCAATGGAGAAATTGGAAGCCCAGAAAAGCGTCTTCCCCTCCTCGTTACACATGCGGCGTACCTCATCGCCATGTTCTGCCATCCATCCTGTCGACCCGGAAACCACCTTGACATTTTTGGCAAAAGCCTTGAGGTAATTGCCATAGGCGGCGGAGGGTGTGGTAAACTCTATCGCCACATCGGCAGAGGCAAAAGCCTCCGACTCAAAGTCCTCCAAATTGTCAATATCAATGATACTGACAATCTCATGGCCACGACTCAGGGCAATTTGCTCTATCATTTTGCCCATCTTACCATAACCAATCAGTGCTATTTTCATCTTTTATCATTTTTGCTGTTAATATTGGCTGCAAAATTAGGTAATTTCAAAAACATATCAAAGAAACCATCCTAATGATTATGGTGCATGAGTTGTAAAAGTATTTAAAATTTGCTTGTTTTTCGTTTTTTTCTTATTTTTGCGAGTTGTAAGTAGGTGTTTATCATCAGTCATAGCGTAGGAAGAGACCATGACACACCTGCGAATTGTCGTATGACATTCATTTTGAATACCCAACAATATAATATCGGCTGACTATGGAAGCGTTGCTGCACTATTGCTGGAAACACAAATTGTTACCCTTTGGGCAACTGGAGACCATCAACCATCAAAAGGTAGAGGTGATCGACCCCGGTTTACACAACATGCATGCCGGTCCAGATTTTTTCAACGCCAAGGTGAAAATCGATGGTACGCTGTGGGTTGGCAACGTGGAGATTCATGAGAAGGCAAGCGACTGGTTTGTCCACGGCCATGACCATGATGCTGCCTACGACAATGTCATCCTGCATGTATGCGACAAAATCGATGCCGTGGTGAAGACCCACAATGGATCTCTCCCGCCACAATTGCACATTGAGGTACCTCAGCATGTGACCGACCATTACCAGGAATTGCTCACCACCGACCATTACCCTCCCTGCTACAAGATCATCCCCGACCTCTCGCAGCTGAAGGTGCACAGTTGGATGAGTGCCTTGCAGACAGAACGATTGGAGCAGAAGACACGCGCCATCATCCATCGTGTCGAGCGATGCGAAGGTTCATGGGAGGCGGCATGCTTTGTCACCCTGGCACGCAATTATGGCTTTGGCGTGAATGGTGAGGCCTTCGAGCTATGGGCACATAGTCTGCCACCCCACGCCATGGACCACCATCGTGACAATCCATTCCAAGTGGAGGCGGTCTTCCTGGGCCTGGCTGGTCTGCTCGAACTGGATGCTGTGCCCGAGCGATACCGTGATGTCGCACTCAGCGAAGGCTATTTCACACGCCTGAGAAATGAGTATCTATACCTACGTCATAAGTTCAACATGAAGCCCATCGACCATACGATGTGGAAGTTTCTTCGCATGAGACCACAGAATTTCCCGCATATCCGCATCTCGCAACTTGCCAATCTCTATTGCTCCAGACGTTCCAGTCTCAGTCAGCTGGTGGAGTGTGAGACACTGGATCAACTCGACGAGGCGCTATCCACCAAGGTTTCGCCCTACTGGGAAACCCACTATGTGTTTGGCAACGAGAGTGAACGTAAGGAAAAACGTCTCTCTGCCGCCTCCAAGCGTCTGCTCATCATCAACACCATTGTTCCGATGCTCTTTGCCTATGGACGTCATAAGGGCAGCGACCACCTCTGTGACCGGTCTTTCGAACTGTTGGAACAACTGAAGCCAGAGAACAACAATATCGTGCGGATGTGGAACGAGTGCGGCCTTGAAGTCAACAATGCCGGTGACAGCCAGGCCCTCATCCAACTGAAAAAAGAATACTGCGACCGTCGCGACTGTCTGCGCTGTCGTATAGGATACGAGTATTTAAGAAAAGAGTAGGTCCCACTCCGATTATTCAGATTATTCAGATTATTCAGATTACTCAGATTACTCCGATTATTCAGATTACTCCGATTATTCCGATTATTCAGATTACTCCGATCACTCCGATCACTCCGAAAATGATAAACCCACCATTATGAAATATATCTTTGAGACCCGGATGGAAGTGCGCGACTATGAATGCGACATCGAAGGCATCGTCAACAATGCCAACTACATGCATTATATCGAGCACACACGCCATCAATTCCTGCGAAGCTTAGGATTGAGCTTCGCTGATATGCACGCCCGTGGCATCGATGCCGTGGTAGCACGTATATCCATGCAATTCAAGGTGCCTTTGCACTGCGATGATGTGTTTATATCACGTCTCGCCCTTCGCAAGGAAGGCATTAAATATATTTTTAACCAAGACCTCTTCCGCGCCTCCGACGAACGACTCTCATTTAGGAGCACCGTCGAACTGGTTTGTCTGGTGAATGGCCAGCTGGCCAACAGTTCGGAATACGACGAGGCATTCAGCGACTATATCAAATGAACGAAAAAGAAATCATCAATACCATGATCCTCTCACGGCTCTGCTACTATAGCTTGACAGCCGTGAAACAACTCTATCTCGAGGCTGGCAGTGCCACTGCCGTGGTAGAAAACCGCAACAACATAAAGGACATCATCCCTGATGCCACTTCTAAATTAGTGGAGATTCTTCGTGACTGCGAGGTGATGCGCCCTCGTGCCGAGGAGGAATGGCAGTACACCCAAAAATACGGCATACGTCCTTTGATATACATCGACGACGACTACCCCAGACGTTTGCGTGAATGCGCCGATGCCCCGCTGATACTCTACTATAAGGGAAATGCCGATTTGAACCAAAAGCGTATTGTCAATATTGTGGGTACACGGCGATGCACCCTCTATGGTCAGGATGTCATCCGGCGCTTTATCACCGACCTTCGCAGTCTCTTGCCACATGTGATCATTGTCAGCGGACTGGCCTATGGCGTGGACATCTGTGCCCACCGCCAAGCGTTGGAGCAGGGTATGGATACTGTCGGGGTGCTGGCTCATGGCCTCGACACGATTTATCCCCATGCTCATCGTGCTACTGCTAAGGCAATGGTCAGCCATGGCGGCTTACTCACTGAGTTTATGTCGCACACCAATGCCGACAAGATCAATTTCGTGCGCCGCAACCGCATCGTGGCCGGCATCTCCGACGCATGCATTCTTGTGGAATCGGCGGCACACGGTGGTGGTCTCATCACCGCCGAGATATCCAGAGGATACAGTCGCGAGGTGTTCGCTGTCCCAGGACGTGTGGGCGACACCTATTCCGAAGGGTGCAACAACCTGATTCGTGACAATGGGGCTATCCTGCTGACCGATGCCTCCACCTTTGTCAAAACCATGGGATGGGAGAACGACATCGTACTGGAACAAGCTAAGAGCAACGGCATCCAGCAACCCGTCTTTCCCGATCTTAGCGTCGCCGAGCAGCGCATCGTAGACACCCTTCACCGCAACAACGACCTCCATGTCAACATGCTCGCCGCCCAGTCAGGACTGACATTGAGCCAGCTTACGTCTTTACTTTTCGAATTAGAGATGAAAGGCATTGTAAAAGGACTTGCCGGGGGCACTTATCATCTGATGTAGTAATGAGAATAGGCAATATTACTTTTGAAGAGCGACCCGTATTTCTCGCCCCCATGGAGGATGTCACCGACTTGGGTTTCCGCTTGCTTTGCAAACGTTTTGGCGCCTCGATGGTCTATACGGAGTTTGTCAGTGCCGAGGCGCTGGTGCGCTCGGTGAAGAGCACTGTCGATAAATTGACGATACGCGACGAAGAGCGACCCGTGGGCATACAAATCTATGGACGCGATGTCGACGCCATGGTCGAGGCGGCACGTATTGTAGAGCAGGCACATCCCGATGTGATAGACTTGAATTTCGGGTGTCCGGTGAAAAAAGTAGCGGGGAAAGGAGCTGGGGCAGGAATGTTGCGTAATATTCCCTTGCTGCTCGATATCACTCGACAAGTGGTGAAGGCCGTGAAAGTGCCTGTCACAGTGAAGACAAGGCTGGGATGGGACAAGGAGAACCTCATCATCCCCACCCTTGCGGAGCAATTGCAAGACTGCGGCATCAGCGCACTGACCATTCATGGGCGCACACGCTCACAAATGTACACCGGCGAGGCAGACTGGTCGTTTATCGGCGAGGTACGCCGCAATCCCCGCATCCACATCCCTATTATCGGCAATGGCGACATCACCACCCCCGAGGATGCCCGTCGGGCTTTTGAAGACTATGGGGTGGATGCCGTAATGGTAGGACGCGCCACCTTCGGCAGGCCCTGGATATTCAAGGAAATACGGGATTATCTGGATGGTCGTCCCGCTGACCCCACCATGGATTTCTCGTGGAAGCTGGACGTTCTGCTGGAGCAGCTGCATATCAATGTGGAGCGTATTGACGAGAAGAGAGGCATCCTACACACCCGCCGGCATTTGGCCAATAGTCCGATTTTCAAGGGCATTCCCAATTTCCGTCCCACCCGCATTGCCATTCTGCAGGCAGAGACACTCGACGAGCTGACGAGCATTCTTGAGGATGTGCGCCGTCAGTTGTCAGGAAAAATGAGCCAGGCTACAGAGTAAGATTAGGCGATATTCGGCTTGTCAAGGTTTGTAGACGAAGCCCGTTGCATCCGTTGGTGCAACTGAAACAGTGCCGGAACCAAAATCAGCAGCGAGAACACTGTCGCCAACAAGATGCTTCTGTTGTTACCGCCCCACAGGTCAGAGATATTACTGTACCCCAAGTTAAACGCCACATACGCTACGGTATTGTTCACCCAGTGCACGACGATACCGGGAATGATACTATGCGTACGATAATACATCCATCCCAGCATGAGTCCTATTAAGAAAGCATGGGGCATCTGTATGGGATTGGCATGCACAATGGCGAATAAGACAGCCGAGATGATAATGGCAAGCCAGTGACTGCGACAGCCCTGGAGCAAAACCTTCAATATGGCGCCACGGAACACCACTTCCTCGACCAATGGCGCAAAGATACAAATGACAAGGAAACCCCATCTGCTGCCCAAAATCTGCATCAGGGAGCCATCACTCCAGTCTGGCAGAGGCATCAGTTGCTCAAGCATCTCAGAGGGAATCAGAGTCCCCAGTGCCGCCACTGCCGCCCAGGCCAGCACCGTCCAGGGACCAGAACGAAGATATGACCGTGACACCTCACACCATTTGGCACTGAGGAACACGACCATCACCAAGAGACTGTAGGCAGCCTGCGCCACAATCAACATCTTAAAGGGGAAATTCATCCCTCCGCTGGCAAAAGTCTGCCAGACATCGTTGAGAGACCGTCCATCCGCAAGATTCCAGATGAAAAACACGGCATAAGTTGCCACAAACTGTATCAGGATGAAAACGACCAGATAAAGTATGACACTGATAAAAGGGTTTCTATTCATACTCAAATTCTTTATCAAAAAACTCATTTGCCATCCGGGTATCCTCCCGCATTTGGGCTACCAGCTGGCCTACGCTGTCAAAACGCCGTTCCTCACGCAGACGCTTGTTGAGTGCCACCAATAGCCGTTCGCCGTACAAGTCGGCCTCGAAATTGATGATATGCGTCTCAAGCGTCTGGGCACCATTGTCAAGGGTAGGCCGTGTGCCTATATTCATAATGGCACGTTTCATCTCCATCTGTCCTTCCACACGGGCTTTCACGGCATAGACACCAGGAGCTGGTATAATCTTCTCACAGCCCGTGATATCCAGATTGGCGGTAGGAAAACCCAGTTTTCTTCCCTGCTGGAAACCAGCCACCACATGTCCTGCCAGGGTATAGGGATATCCCAACAACTCATTGGCACGCTCGATGTCTCCTGCTATGACCAATTGCCGGATTACCGAACTGCTCACTTGTTGTTCCTCCATGCGTAAGGCCGTGGCCTGCACCACCTCGATACCCAATTCGTGACCATAGCGCACATAGTCGTCGAAGCCTTCCAGGCGTCCGTGTCCGAAACGATTGTCATACCCCATCACCAGCGTTGCCACACCGAGTTTGTCTCTCAGCACCTTCTCCATAAACTCACGGGCTGTCATATCAGCCATTTTGTGGTCGAAGGGAAGCACCACACAATGGTCTATCCCCGTCTGCGACAGACGGATCAGTTTTTCATCAGGAAAATTCAGCAGGAGGGGCTGATACGTCTCGTCCACGACCTGACGTGGGTGAATGGCAAAGGTGATCACCATCGACTCCTTTCCCTGAGCTCTGGCGACATCTGTCACCATTTTGATGAGGTGGCAATGTCCCCTATGCACACCATCAAAAAATCCTATGGTCGCCACATTGTACTGTGGCAGACACTCGTTGCCATCCAATAAAAACTTTTGCATTTGAAGCGAATGTAGTTAGAAGGAACGTCAGTTATGACTGGTCATTTAGACTTTTTCTGCCAATATTTCTCCAATCTCCGTGCCTCAGATCGCTTGATCTGAATGACGCTGCCATGTTTTGGAGAAACGAAATTGGTGGCTTTCATCACGCCCTCATTGAAACGGCCCAGCGGAGTGAAAGTCTTGAAGTCAGAGGTTTCCACAAAACCAAAATTATGAGGATTGGCACTATAGATATCATACATGACCACCCATCGGTTCTCTCCGATGCGCTTCCATGTATTGGGAGCCTCGCATCCCCGTGGCTCAGCGTCAATCTGCTCATGGTTGTAGTCACCGTATTGGTTGATGCGGTCGGAAATCATATATTTGATGCCCCCAGGATTCTCTTGTGCCACATAAGTCATAAAAAAACGGCCATCAGGCATTGGACAGATGTCGGCATCAAGCACCTGGATTTTCTCGTCGGGATATTCAAACAAAAGTACCGGTTTGGTCTCCAGCGTGGTGAATTCATCGTTGGCATAGCAATAATAAAGCTTCGTGCGGCCACCAGCATGCTGACGGATGGTGAAATACACCATCAGTTTGCCGGCAGCAGGGTCGTAGATGGTCTCGGGAGCCCACGCACATCCCAGTTCACCAAACTCCTCAGGGAATAGTTGGTCTATTCTCACCTCAGTATGTGTCCAGTGAATCAGATCGCGTGATCGCATAAGGACAAGCCCACGGTTGTTGCCCCATCCGTATTTCTCATCACGTTCCCATTGTGTGGTACGCAGTCCACGCTCCTTTCCGAAGACATGCAAGTCGGTGAGAGCCATATAGAACCATCCATTGTGTGGTGAGCGGTAGATATGTGGGTCGCGGATGCCACGCTGGTCGGCAATAGTATCACCGGCGATGACAGGTTCACCATTATTCACGGCAGTGAAGGTGTAGCCATCATAGCTCACCGCCATGAAGAGGCTGTGTGTGGGGTCATTGAAAAAAGTGAACAGATAGGCGCCCATTCCTTTCTCCGACTTGTCTTTCTGGGCAAAGACCACCATTGGCAATGCGGCCAACAATAGGATGGTCAAAGTTTTCTTTATCTTCATCATGTTGATATTTTTGGCAAAATTACCTATTTTTCCGCTAATATCTTGTCTCTGAAAGTGAAAATCAACACTTTTTTTTGCCAAACCGAATAAAATACATACTTTTGCACTATCTTGCAATATATGTGCATGAATGTTTAATAAACAATGGCAAATTTAAAATCACTTTTCAAGGATACGGCTATTTATGGGCTGAGCAGTATAGTGGCACGATTTGTCAATTATCTGCTTGTACCTATCCAAACAGCAAAATTCGCCGCCTCAGGGGGTGAGTATGGCGTGATCACCAATGTCTATGCCTATGTGGCGATATTGATCATCTTGCTCACCTTCGGCATGGAGACCACTTTCTTCCGCTTCATGAACAAAGAGGGTGAGGACAAGCGTATGGTCTATTCCACAACATTGCGGATGGTGGGGACGGTGGCACTGGTGTCCACTGTGATCGTGTTGTTGTTATGCAAGCCCATTGCCAGTCTCTTAGGCTATGGCAATCATCCCGAATATGTGGGTGTGATGTATACCACGGTGGCCATCGATGCCTTTGCGTGCATTCTTTTCGACTATCTGCGTTGCGAGCACAAGCCGGTAAAATTTGCCACCCTCAAGATAGCGACGATTCTGCTGAACATGCTGCTGAATTTCATTTATTTCTTTATCCTGCCTGCCCTTCACGTGAATCCCTTTGGCATTTATGGCGATGACATGCATTTCGATGTGGCATGGGTATTCTATATCAACCTGTTCTGCTCGGCAACATGCTTGCTGTTCCTTCATAAGGAATTGCGGGGTATCAATGGCGGATTCTCATGGAAGGCATGCCGCAAGATGCTGCTTTACGCCTGGCCAATCCTCGTCATGGGATTGGCAGGTCAGCTGAACCAATGCGCCTCACAGATTATTTTCCCCTATTTTTATGATGGCACACCGAAAGAGGCTCATGCCCAACTGGGTATCTACGGCGCTTGTATCAAGATTGCGATGATCATGATGATGATCACACAGGCCTTCCGGTTTGCCTACGAGCCGTTTGTGTTTAGCAAGACCAAGGATACTGACAATAAGGAGACATACGCCCAGACGATGAAATATTATGTGGTGTTCACCTTACTTGCCTTCCTGTTTGTGATGGCATATATCGGACTGCTGCGCTATATCATCGGCAAGAGCTACTGGGAGGGACTGAGGGTAGTGCCTATCGTGATGGCCGCCGAGATCATGTTTGGCGTGTTCTTCAACCTGTCATTCTGGTATAAGTTGACCGACCGCACCATCTGGGGTGCCTATCTGTCAGGAATCGGTGTCGTCATCCTATTTGCCGTGGATATCATCTTCATCCCCAAGTTCAGTTATATGGCATGTGCCTGGGCAGGGTTTATAGCGTATGCTGTGACGATGACCATCTCCTACCTGATCGGTCAGCGGTATTATCCAGTAAACTATCCCATCCGTGACATCATGAAGTATGTGGTGCTGGCCGTGGTGCTGTTTGCGGGTATGCATTTTTCATCAAAGATGCTCTCCACATGGTGCGCCATAGGTGTCAATACAGTGCTGCTGTTGGCATTTGCCACCTATATTGTGAAGAATGATTTCCCATTGGCAAGTATTCCTGTCATCGGCAAATATTTCAAGAAATAAAACAAAACTATATTATACAGATGAAAAAAATTATCCTTTCATTGACAATCTGTCTGGCTGCCATCACGACAAAGGCCGATGAAGGCATGTGGACTATTTACAATCTGCCGCCACAAGTATACGAGATTATGCAAAACGAAGGCATGACGATGAGCTACAACGACCTGTACTATGGTGACAGTGCCCTAAAGAATGCGTGCGTCAACTTCAGTGGTTATTGCTCTGGTGTCGTCGTATCCCCCAACGGACTGGTGTTCACCAACCATCATTGCGGCTTTGATGCTATCCGCAGCCATTCCACCGTGGAACATGATTATATGCTCAATGGCTTTTATGCCAAGAGCTACGAGGAAGAGTTGCCCAATGAGGATATGTTTGTCAGTTTCATGATCGACCAGACAGACATCACCCCACGATTGGCATCGATGCGCATTGACAAATTGAGCAATAGCCGGCGCGAGGAAATCATCGACTCACTCACCAATGCGATGACGGACTCAGTAAAAGCCATCGCCCCCACCCTCCATGTCGATATCGACGCTTTCTACGAGGGAAACAAGTTCTATGCCACTACTTACCAAGACTTCAAGGATATCCGCCTTGTCTTCACCGTACCCATGTCTATGGGTAAGTTTGGTGGTGACACCGACAACTGGATGTGGCCACGTCAGACATGCGATTTCTCTGTCTTCCGTATCTATGCCGACCCAAAGACCAATGGTCCTGCGGAATACAGCGAGGACAACGTGCCCTACAAGCCCAAGCGGTGGGCACAGGTGTCGATGCAAGGCTATAAGGCTGGCGATTTCGCCATGACCATCGGCTATCCTGGCAGCACACAGCGCTATCTCTCATCGTATGGCATCCAGCAGATGTGCGACTGTGAGAATGCCGTGCGTGCCCAGGCACGTGGTGTAAAACAGGAAATCATGCGCCGCCACATGAATGCCGACGAGGCCGTACGTATCAAATACGACAGCAAATACGCCCAAAGTTCCAACTATTGGAAAAATTCCATCGGCATGAACAAATGTATCGACTCCATCGGTATCATCAACCAGAAAGCCCTTTTCGAGAAGCAGATCAGCAAATGGCAGAAGGAAACGGGTTATCTGCTTTACAAACTCGACTTCGACAGGCTCGAGGAGCTCTATGCCCAATGCCGTGAGCCCAACTACGCCTACAACTACCTCATTGAGTCGTTCTATAAAACCTCTGAGCTTTTCAACCGCTCCCTGAAATACTACCGTGGCGACTATGAGGAGGAAGGTCCCGACGACAACCCCAAGAAACAATACATCATTTTCAAGGATAATACAGATGAGTGGGATGAGGCACTCGACAAAGAGGTGCTTACCGCCATGCTGGAGAACTACGCACAACAAGTGGACCAGAAATACCTGCCCGATTTCTACAACACCATCAGAACCAAATTTGCCAACAACTACAAAGCTTATGTAGACTATCTGTATAAGAAGTCGGCGCTGATGAAGACGGGCAAGAAAATCTACCTCAAGAAGAAAGGCTTCGACAAAGACCCTGGTGTGCTCTTCGGAAAAGGTTTCTTTGAGGTGTTGCAAGATATCGGATCCTCTATCCGCAATGTGGAAAGCAGCATCCAGACACAGGAGCGCTACCTCTGCGACGCCGTGACACGTATGCAACAAGACCTGCCACACTATAGTGATGCCAACTTCACGATGCGCCTGAGCTATGGTCAAGTGGGCGAATACCTGCTGGCAGGACAGCCCTCAGGATACTACACTACGGCAGAAAGCTTTATCGCCAAGATGGACCGTGCCGACGAGATTGCCGAATACAAGGCTGAGCCTATCATGCGAGAACTGCTTTCGTCAAAGGATTTCGGACCATACACCGACAAGACCACTGGCAAGATGCAACTCTGTTTTCTCACCAACAACGACATCACTGGTGGCAACAGCGGCTCACCGATGTTCAATGGCAAAGGAGAACTCATCGGACTGGCTTTCGACGGCAACTGGGACAGTCTGTCGAGCGACATCTTTTTCGACAGTCAACTGGCCCGTTGTATCGGTGTCGACATCCGCTTTGTGCTTTTCATGATGGACCGATGGGGACACGCCGACCGACTGCTTCAGGAAATCAACGCCCAATAAGACGAATCCCTCAATTATTCATATCAATAAAATTATATCAATGGAACAGACACTCTTAATATACAACACGCTGACACGTCAAAAGGAGGCTTTCAAACCACTCAATCCACCGATGGTGGGCATGTACGTATGCGGACCTACGGTCTACGGCGACCCACATCTGGGACATACCCGTCCTGCCATCACCTTTGATATTGTCTTCCGGTATCTGAGACACTTAGGATATAAGGTGCGCTATGTGCGCAATATCACCGACGTGGGGCACCTTGAGCATGATGCCGACGATGGCGATGACAAGATTGCCAAGAAAGCACGCCTTGAGCAGTTGGAGCCTATGGAGGTGGCACAATACTACACCAACCGCTACCACAAAGCCATGGAAGACCTCAACGTGCTGTCGCCAAGTATTGAGCCACATGCCACCGGGCACATCATCGAGCAGCAACAACTGGTGCGCGAGATCATGGACAATGGCTTTGCCTATGAGAGCAACGGCAGTGTGTATTTCGACGTTGAGAAATACAACGAGCAACATCATTACGGCATTCTCTCTGGTCGCAACTTGCAGGATGTGCGCGATGCCAGCCGCGAACTTGACGGTGTGGGCGAGAAACGCCATCAGGCCGATTTCGCCCTCTGGAAGAAAGCTCAACCCGAGCATATCATGCGCTGGCCAAGTGAATGGAGCGACGGTTTCCCGGGATGGCATTGTGAGTGTACGGCCATGGGGCGCAAATACCTTGGCAACCATTTCGACATCCATGGTGGCGGCATGGACCTGATTTTTCCACATCACGAATGTGAGATTGCCCAGGCCGTAGCCAGCCAGGGTGACCAGATGGTACACTACTGGATGCACAACAATATGATAACGATCAATGGTCAGAAGATGGGCAAGAGTCTCGGCAACTTCATCACATTGGAACAGTTCTTCACCGGCAACCATCCCATGCTCGAGCAGTCCTACTCCCCCATGACCATCCGCTTCTTTATCCTCTCGGCACATTATCGCGGCACCGTGGACTTCTCCAACGAAGCCCTCAAAGCCAGCGAGAAAGGACTTGAGCGTCTGCTCAATGGCATCGCAGACCTTGACAGGGTGCCTGTGTCGAAAAATTCCGACGATGCCACCCATAAAGTCGTTGCCTCACTACGACAGAAATGCTATGATGCCATGAACGACGACTTCCAGACGCCCGTGGTCATCAGCAACCTGTTTGAGGCCTGCCGTCAGGTGAACATCTTGCTCGACCACAAGGGGACTGTCAACCAAGCCGACCTCGACGAGTTGTCGACAGTCATGCGACTTTTCGCTTTCGATCTTTTGGGACTACGGCCAGAGCAAGGGAAATCCAACAGTGCCCGCGAAGAGGCCTACGGCCAGGTGGTGGACATGGTGCTTGCGCTGCGTGCCAAGGCCAAAGCCGACAAAGACTGGGCCACCAGCGACCAGATTCGCGATGCCCTCGCCGCCGCCGGTTTCGAAGTCAAGGACACCAAGGACGGTGTCACATGGAAACTTAACCGTTAAAATCTCTACATTATGAAAGATCGTACAGCCCAATGTCCGGTATGCGGGAAACATATTTTCCGCTATGCGCAGATATGCCCATACTGTAAGAGCGAGACAAAATTTGTCTCCATCGACGATGAGCAGTCACAGTCCCGTGTGAAAGAAAAGATGAAAGACACGGACAATGCCGTTCCCAAGGCTACGGAAGAGAAGGCTCTCGCCGCGACAGGCACAGGCAAGGCGCAAGCTCTCTCCGCAAAAGAATCCGCGACAAACGACACGAAGAAAAAGGGTCATGGACGCATGGAAAAATATGTGGACCATCTCAAAAAGGACGCCGAGAAAGTACATGACAAATACGACGAGAAAATCGGCCAGCGTTTCTCCAAATCCACCATTCTCATCTCCACCGTCATCATCCTGCTGTCCATCACTGTGCTGGGATTATACATTGCCGTTCAGATGATGAACCACGAGACTTTCGGAAAAGACACCAGTGTCGACAGAGCCATGAAACTCACTATCGACAGTTTGGAGAACAAAGTGCTGCAGGATTCCAAGATCCTTGCGAAATTCCCCGACCGCAAGCGCCATTGTCTGTACTATCTTCGCAACAACGAGTTGCACTATTTCGACGGTTCCACACGCATAGACAGTGTGTTCAGTCTGCCACAGATCAATCCACTGGCCACAGTAGACAGCGAAGGTGGCATCCTCGACGCTTACCTGAGCACCAACGAGCAATACCTTGTGATGATTGTCTCACGCAAGCCTGGCAATACGGAGTGCGGACTCTATCGTCTTGAGATACCCTCACACCAACTGGATGTCATCGACCAGGGACAAGTGGTCCGTGAGAAAGATGGTTTTAAGGTGACAAGCGGTCGCCGCACCGCCATCTATGATTCCACTGGCGACAAGATCAGTGGCATGACAGGCAAGGAGATGGATGCCTTTGAGGCTGCCCAGGCCGAGGCTGCCGCCAAGGCGGAGAAGGAAAAGGCAGACAAAGAGAAAGCCTCTGAAAAGAAAGAGGAGAAAAAGGCTGATAAGGAACCTGAGCACGAGAAAGTGACCGAGCGTATCTCTCATGATGCCGTCATCACTCCCAAGCCCACCGAGCCTGTCGTACCCGAAAAGATTGAAATCAAAGTCAAGTAATTGGATACGCGACATACGATTAGCCCCAGTCCCGCCACGAGACTGGGGCATTTTTATAACCATTATTTCCACGGCCTTCAATCCCGGTATCCCCCCTCAGAAAGCGCTCACAATCAGGAACCAGACGACAGGAACCAAAAGTGCCGGAAGAAGATTGAGCGTCTTGCAGTCTTTCAACTGCAAAAGCGACAGGCCAGAGCCCACAATCAGCAGTCCACCCACAATGAGCAGCTCGGCCATCAAGTCGTCGCTGATGGCAGTGCTGGAGATTTTGGAAATGCCATAAAACATGCCTTGCCAACAGAACAACACGGGGGCTGCCAGCACCATGCCAATGCCATAGGTAGAGGCAAACACCGTGGCCGACACAAAGTCAAGGGTAGCATTGGTAAAAAGAAAAGTATTGTCTCCACGAAGGGCACTCACCACCGGTCCGAGCATCGATAGCGGTCCGATGCAATAGAGCAGGATGGCCGTGGCAAGTCCGTCGGCCAACCGGTTGCCCTGTCTGTTGTTGGAAAACTTGTCTATCATCCGCTTGAAACGCCCATCGATGTCAATGGCCGTTCCCACCACCCCGCCGATAGCCAGCGAGACAATGAAGAGCACAGGATATTTGCTTTGTCCGAAATGACTGATGGAGGCATTGAAACCAATGGCCAGACTTGCCAGTCCCAATGCGGTGTAAAGCGCTTGTTTGTATTTCTCCTTGATACCACGGTGCATCACTGCACCCAATACGCTACCGACAATAATCGTAGCGGTGTTGACAATCGTTCCGAGCATAAAAAAGAGGGAAACTTGAAATAGGCTTTTGTAATTATTCTTTTCTTGATGACTGTGCACTGGCCTTGAGCTTCAGACCTCCCTGTTCCAAATCGAGCAGATAACGCTTGGCATCCAAACCACCGCCATAGCCTGTCAGACGCTTATCGCTGCCCACCACACGGTGACAGGGTAACAGGATGCTCAGGGGATTGGCCCCATCTGCATTAGCCACCACACGAGCCGACTTGGGCATCCCCAACCGACGTGCCTGCTCACCATACGATATTGTACGCCCATAGTGGATATTGGCGAGTGAGCTCCACACCATCTTCTGGAAATCCGTACCCATCAGTTTGTAGGGAACACTGAACGAGCGGCGCTGACGCAAGAAATATTCTCTCAACTGCTTTTGCGCCAAGGTAATGACAGGCGAAGTGCCATCGACAATCTCTGCCTTCAGCGTCTTTGCCAGTCGCTGCTGCGCAAGGTCGACAGTCTTACTCATCGTCCATTCACACAAATACAGTTTTCCCTTGTATGAGCAAAGCACCAACTGTCCACATGGACTGTCGTATGTAGCGCGAATAATATTCTCTTCCATGGGCACACTCCTTTTGTGGGCGAAGATAATAAAATTTACGGAAAACACAAAATTTCATGCATAGAATCTTTTTTATGACATAAAAATCGCTTTTTACGACAAAAAATCGCTACATTTGCATTCCACCACCTAACATCAACAACTGACCCTATGAATAAAACCCTTGCCACTATCATCCTGTCGTGGATGGTCGTCATTTCCATGGCACAAACAGTGCCCTATCGCCAGCGCATTACCCTCAACGGATCATGGGGAGCATGGCTCAGTCCATCGTCCGTCGATGATGCCATCGTGTCTACAGCGATGCCCCATACAGTTCAGCTGCCTGGCACCACCGACACCAATGGTTTGGGCAATCCGCCACAGTCTACCAACGAGACAACCCATCTCACGCGGCTGCACTCATTTACAGGCAAAGTGGTCTATGCCCGCGACGTGACCATCCCCAGCGACTGGGAAGGCAAGGACATTACATTCACCATGGAACGCACCAAGCCCACCGAGGTGTATGCCGATGGTGTCCGTGTGGGCTCCAGCGACGATATCTCCACGGCACAGACCTACGAACTCACACGATGGCTCACACCCGGCACACATCACCTGGCTGTGGTGGTGGACAATGGCGAGAGTGTGCCACCCCAACTGCTGAGCAACTCGCATGCCTACACTGAGGACACCCAGACCAACTGGAACGGCATCATCGGAGGCATATACCTTGAGGCGGTAGATCCCACACACATCACAGCACTCCAGGTGACACCCGACGCACGCCAGCGACAAGTCACCGTGACACTATCGATTGCAGGCAATCCCAGAGCCGGCTCCCATATACTGATAGAGGCGACACCCAAGAGATGGAATGGGAAAATCCACAGTGTAGACCTTTGGACGGCAAACGGACAGAAGGACTACACCGCAACCATCCCTTTGGGCGACGAGGCGCAGAAGTGGGATGAGCACCATCCTGACATGTATTACCTGACAGCCACCCTCGAAAGATACGACGAGTGGCACACTGTCTTCGGATTGGTTGACTTCCGCGTCGACGACCATCACTTTGTCGTGAACGACCGTGAGACATTCCTACGTGGCAAGCACGATGCCTGTGTGTTTCCTCTCACCGCCCATGTTCCCATGGATCGTCAGTCGTGGCTCGACTATTTGGGCAAATGCCGCAGCTATGGCATCAACCATGTCCGTTTCCACTCGTGGTGCCCTCCCGAGGCAGCCTTCGCAGCCGCTGACGAGCTGGGAATCTACCTGCAGCCGGAACTGCCTTTCTGGGGAGATTTCAATCCCGACGACACACGACTGATGACCTTTCTCCACAAAGAGGGTGAGCACATCATCAACAGCTATGGCCATCACCCTTCGTTTGTGATGTTTGCCTTAGGCAACGAGCTGTGGGGATCGATAGAGAAAATGGGAGCGTTTGTGGATGACTTCCGCAAGATGGCGCCACAGAAACTTTTCACCTTCGGCTCTAATTATTATTTAGGTTACCAGGGAGTGAAACCAGGCATGGATTATTTCACCACCTGTCGCGTGGGGGGCGAGGCATGGGGAGAGTTCAACACCCACACACGAGGTTCATTTGCGTTTGCCGACACCTACGATGGCGGTATCATCAATCATACCCATCCAGGCACAATGGTCAATTTCAAGGAGGCCTGCGCCAAGTCGCCAGTCCCTGTCATCAGTCACGAGACGGCACAATTTCAGACATATCCCGATTTCGATGAGATACGAAAATACACGGGTGTGCTCTATCCCTACAATATGCAGGTATTCTACAAACGGTTAGTACAGGCAGGCATGTCCGCACAAGCCAAGGACTTCCATCGGGCATCAGGACTGTGGAGTCTGCGACTCTACAAAGCCGACATCGAGATGGACATGCGTACACCCAACATGGCGGGATACCAGTTGCTCGACCTGCAGGACTATCCCGGCCAGGGAAGTGCCTATGTGGGCGTATTGGATGCCCTGATGGAGGAGAAGACCTTTATGCACGAGAACAACGGATCAGAGGTTTGGCGCTCATTCTGCAACCAGGTGGTGCCACTGTTGGAGACAGAGCGGTTCTGCTATGCGTCAGACGAGACATTTCAAGGGCATGTCAAACTTTTCAATTATAGCGCAGGTGAGAAGGATACACCATATAGGATGGGAAAACTGGAGTGGATACTACAAGATGAACAAGGGATTCCTTTGCGCAATGGCACGATGAATATCCCGGAAGAATGTCATGGACTGACCGACCTTGGCGACTTCAGCATTGACCTCAGAGACATCAACCATCCAATGCGCCTCAATCTCACCTTACATGCCAGTCTCTATGCGTCAAGCGACGAGTTTGTCAACAGTTATCCCATCTGGGTGTATCCTGCTGGCAATGACCTCGCCACATTGAAAAAAGACATCATCGTCACCCACACAATGACCGCCGACATAGCACGCCATCTGAACCGCGGCGCCAAAGTATTGTGGATGCCCGACACCACAACCCTTCAGAGGCATGTCGTGGGAGGACTGTTCCAAACCGACTACTGGAACTACCGTATGTTTAAGACCATCAGTGAGAACAACCACCGTCCGGTGTCTCCCGGCACCTTGGGCATCCTCACCGACCCCACCCATCCTCTACTGGCAGACTTCCCCACCGAGATACACTCCAACTGGCAGTGGTTTCCTGTGGTGAAAGCGAGCAGTCCCATGATTCTCGACAACCTGCCTCACGACTATCTGCCCATTGTCCAAGTCATCGACAATATCGAGCGCAACCATAAATTAGGACTGGTGTTTGAGTTCGCCGTGGGCAAGGGCAGCCTGCTCATTTGCATGAGCGACCTGGAACAGGCATCGGCGCATGTCGAGGGCAAACAATTCTACCTCAGTATACTCCGATACATGCACTCCCCACAATTCAATCCCCAAACCCATTTCAAGAACTGCGAGGAACTGACCAGGCTCCTCTATCGTCCTATTCAAGAACGCCAATTGGAAGAGCTCAACAATATTTCACCATATTGATGTCTGTGATGCGCATGACAGACTTGAAGGAGAAACCATCATTTCTTTTTTGAAGGTTTGAAGACATTCCCATCAAAGGTATAGGTAGTATAGGTGTTCATAGCCTTGTAGTGATCATTCTCGTTACTATCGCGCAGGTAAATGGTGCGAGTACGCCCGTCGTATTTCGCATACCACTCTTTGGGATCATCAAAGGAAAAATAGTCATTGACTAAATATGCATTACTGCCATCCTCTGCAACAAAGACCTCAGGATGAGTGATGCCGTCCTTTTCAATCGCCTCCACATGAAAACCTCGCGTCACATGACTTTCATCCGACGAGTATTCTATTTGCAGAAGATAGGCTCTCTTCCCTTTGAGATTCAAGGTATGGATTTTTTTTACATCATATTGGAATTGCCAGCCATTATCCTTGTCGTTTTCATCTTGATGAAATGACACCCTCACCTTGCCGTCATCGGTGCGATACTGACAGAAACAGCCTGCATTATACAAGGACCCACTGCTGGATGCGTCCCAATTATAATACCTGATGCGTCCGTCGTCTGAGGTCATGACACTCATACCATGAACGAATTCTCTGAACATATATTCCGGGTATTCCATCAGACTTGGGTTGGCTCCAATCATCTTAATCATTTTTCCATACCACTGATGCAAAAAATCTACGTAAAACAGATGATGATAGAACACATCATTACCGTTTTTATATGCCTCTGGATATTGCTTTTTGATATCGTCGGAAGGATCGAACCTTTCTTCCGCAGCATACATCTCATCAAAAAAATTCTTTAGTATGTTTCGCTGTTGCACCACTTTGGCATATTCAGGTTTTGCCGCCAAGGCATTTTCAAAATCCTTCTCAAGTTCTTTGTTTCTCTGTTCGGCATTGGCCCTTTCCTCAGCAGGTAATTCTTCATGGCTTAATAGGATTCTGAGACTATCCGCCTCGTTCATGTACGCATCGAAGAGTTGTTCCAAGCTCATGGTATTATAGGGGGATTGTGCCATCTCACCTGTGTCACTCTTCAAGACTACATTATCAACATCAGCTTCCGATTCCGGCTTTTTCATTTCTTTGGATGTACAGGCAATAAATGCTGCACATATTGTCACAAAAAGAATATTTTTCCCCATGTTTGTGCTATTTTGACTGTTTTTTTACGCTATTAGGGGTGAGAACCTGTCTGGCGGGATCATCATTCCATGGTTGCTCACGCATTCTGATGCAAAAATAAGTTTTTTTAACGTATCCCAAACAGACCTGGGAAAATTTTTGAACCATACCACTTCTCATCATGCAACTGCCCGTTTTCGGGATCCTCATCCACCAAAGCTTGTCTGTATTACCAACCGCCGGGACCGCCGCCACCGGGACCACCGCCGCCACCGGGACCACCACCGCCACC
>FLNZ01002551.1_pt1 | contig 21050 bp, 19 predicted proteins | sample 1140391 | NCBI WGS metagenome assembly FLNZ01 (sample SAMEA3878171, study PRJEB12797) | bioreactor metagenome | biome: Moose rumen | place: Sweden | collected 2011-10
GTACTGGCAGCCAGATGAAGCAGACATTGGCTCAGCAGGGTATTGACACCATATATTTTGAGGATTTGATTGACGGTATCAGAGATGGTATCAAGGCCGCAAACTCTGAGGAGAAAAAAGCATACTATATGGGTATGATGATCGGTCTTCAGAGCGCGGAGCAGGTGAACGAAGGTGTCTTCTCGGGGTCGAAAGACTATAAGCTTTCACAGCCGAATTTCATGGCCGGACTGACAGACGGTGCAAAGCAGAACTTCAAAATCTTCGATCCCAACAAGGACTTCCAGAAATTCCAGGAGAAAGCGATGATGATCCAAGGAAAGGTGAACGAGGAAATCAAGAAGACCAACGAGGAGTACGTGAAAGAATATGCTAAAGACAAAGGCGTGAAGAAGCTGGAGTCTGGCACCTTGTATAAAGTGCTCAAGGAAGGTAAAGGCGAACTGGCCACCGACTCTTCACAAGTTTATTTCCACTATGAGGGAAAGACCATCGACGGCAAGGTATTCGACAGCAATATGGGTGCCGATCCCGCCATCGCTACTCCAAAGCAACTTGTTCCCGGTATGGGTGACGCCCTCAAACACATGCCCGCCGGTTCGAAGTGGGAAGTGTGCATTCCATGGGACAAAGGATACGGAGAACAGGGACAAGGCAGAAAAATCAAGCCTTACTCCACATTGATCTTCACCGTGGAAGTGGACAAGATTGAGGCTGCAAAACCCATGGCACAGCCAGGAATGCCTGTAGACGCCAAGGCTGTTCAACAATAATAATACAGGTTCATGAAAAGAATATTCCTTTTAGCACTCATCGTCATGATGGGTGCTACTTTTAGCCCGGCACAGACAGGTGAGAAGAAATCCAAGAAGAAAAAGAAAGGTGAGGTGACCGCGGTGGCTACACCCATTGCCGCAGACCCCGTGCAGCTCGTGAGTGATGTCGACTCCCTCAGCTATGCCGTGGGACTGGCCAATGGCGGCGACCTGTTGGCCTTCCTCAGCAATCAGGGCATTGACTCTGCCTACGTGAATGATATCAAGCGCGGTTTCGCAGACGCGGCAAAAATCAGCGCCGACAGTCCTGAGGCTGCCTATTTCTTTGGCGCACATCTGTTCTTAGACTTCACCAGCCGCATCAACAAAGGCCTGTTTGCCGGCGACTCCATCCACCAGGTGTCGAAGAAGCACCTGGTGGCTGGTGTGTTCGACGGTGTCGACCACAACTATCAGGTGATGGCTGCTGACAATCTGAAACCAAAGATCGACGAGATGGCCGGACGCATGCATGAGAAAATCATGATGAGTAAGTATGGCGAGAATATCCGGCAGGGAAAAGATTTCCTGGAGCTGAACGCCAAAGCTCCTGATGTGGTCACCCTGCCCAGCGGATTGCAATATAAGGTGCTCAGAAAGGGCGACGGTCCGGTGGCTGCAAATGCCGATCAGGTGACTGTCAATTATGAGGGACGTCTTATCGACGGTACCGTCTTCGACAGCTCATATAATCGCGGCGAACCAGCCAAATTCCGTCCCACACAGGTGATCAAAGGATGGACAGAGGCACTCACGATGATGCCGGAGGGCAGCATGTGGGAACTCTATATCCCCGAGAATTTAGCCTATGGCGACCGTGAGGCCGGAAAGATTCCTCCTTACTCCACCCTGATCTTCAAAGTGGAGGTGCTGAAAGTGGGCGCCGACAAATAAGCCCCGGCTCCTTTTTCTTGACAAATTGTCGCAGGACAAGTCAGACAAAATTCCATCAAAAAATCACGGGATGTGTACATTTGATAGAATTTTGTCTGATTTTTTTGCTTGTACAGCGCTTTTTTCCGTGAAATAGTTGCTCGTTTCGCACAAATTGTTTATTTTTGCTTTCAAATTGTCAACACGAAAACAGAGAGTCTATGTGTGCTTGTCATGTTGACAAGACACCACGACTACCCAAAAACAAAAAACTACCATGGCATTGGAAAAAATCGACAATCTGGACAAGAAAATCCTCGGTATACTATCGAAAAATGCTCGTATACCCTTTAAAGATGTGGCAGCAGAATGCAATGTCTCGCGTGCCGCTGTACATCAGCGTGTTCAACATCTCATCGAGGGGGGCGTCATCACCGGCAGTGGCTTCGACGTAAACCCTAAGAGCCTGGGCTACCACACCTGTACCTATGTGGGTATTACCTTGGAGCGGGGAAGCATGTACCGGACGGTATGTGAGCGTCTTGTACACATCCCCGAGATCGTGGAATGCCATTTCACCACCGGTCCCTATACCATGTTGGTGAAACTCTACGCCCGTGACAATGAGCAGCTGATGGAGTTGCTCAACGACCAGTTGCAGAGCATACCGGGAGTGGTGGCCACAGAGACGCTCATCTCCTTGGAACAGAGCATCAAGAGAGAGATACCCGTAAAATGTGAAGATACCAATACAGATACAGATTAAAGAGAAAATGAGTTTTTTTGACCTCAAATCGCACCTTGACAGCATCTACGCTGTCTATCCAGAGGCAAAGAGAAGACCTGTCATAGGCATCACGTCGAATTTCAATGATGGCGAAGCCACCATGGCAAAAGCCTACTACCAGCAGGTGGTGGATGCCGGAGGCACTCCCTTGCTCATACCCCCCGTGGCCGACAAGGATGTCATCATCAATACCCTCGACATCATTGATGGCTTGTTGCTGACTGGTGGTGCCGACTTCAACCCGCTGTGGAACGGCGAGGAGCCACAACCCTCGTTGCACCGCATCAACGCCACCCGCGACCTGCCAGAGCTGCTTGCCATCCGGTTGGCTTACAACCGCCAGATTCCCATCTTGGGAATATGCCGCGGCGTTCAGGCGCTTGCCGTGGCATTAGGCGGGCATGTCAGACAAGACCTTGAGGTACAGGAGCTGCCTGCTCACACCCCGGAGACAACCGACAAGAAAAAAAACAAGCGCAACGAGCAAGAGACTGTCGTTGAGGTGAAGCCACAGCGTATCAAGCATGCCCAGGATGGCGACCGCAACCTGCTCACACATAGTGTGAAAGTGGAGAAAGACAGTGCGCTGTACAGGATTTATAAAACAGAGAAACTATATGTCAACTCTTTTCACCACCAGGCCGTGGACGATGTGGGAAAACGATTCCGTGTCACGGCGACAGCCCCAGATGGCGTGATAGAGGCAATGGAAAGTGGTGAGTTCAAACCCATCATGGGTGTGCAATGGCATCCGGAGTGCATGGAGAAAGAAGGACTGCCACTCTTCTCGTGGCTGGTGGCACAAGCCAGCAATTTCAGACTGGCCAAGTCGATTCACGAACGTGTACTCACACTCGACACCCACTGCGACACCCCCATGTTCTTCCATGAGGACATCAAATTTGACCAGCGTGACCCGAAAATCCTCGTCGACCTGCATAAGATGACCGAGGGAAGGCAGGATGCTGTCATCATGGCGGCATATCTGCCGCAGCCCAAAATGGGTGAGACCTTCTCGTCGAAAGTGGCTTTCGACGTGAGCACGCCAAAGGAGTATGCCGACTTCATCTTTGACAAGATTGAGGCCATCGTGCGCAGCAACCGCAAGTATGTCAGTATCGCCCGTACACCGGCAGACCTCTATGAGGACAAACGCAAGAACCGCAAGTCTATCATGTTTGGTATAGAGAATGGCATCGCACTCGACCATGATGTGGCTAATGTGAAATATTTCGCACAGCGGGGCGTGGTATATATCACACTCTGTCATAATGGCGACAATGACCTCTGCGACAGTGCCAAAGGCTGCAACACCAACAATGGTGTCAGCAAATTTGGGGAAAAGGTGATACGCGAGATGAACCGCAATGGCATCATGGTGGACTTGAGTCATGCCAATGCGCAAAGTTTCTATGATGCTCTCGACATCAGCAAGATGCCTGTCGTATGCAGCCATAGTAGTTGCAGGGCATTGTGTGATGTGCCACGTAACCTCGATGACGACCAGTTGCGCGCCTTGGCACAAAAGGGGGGCGTGGCGCAGATCACCTTGTATCCGGGATTCCTGCGCACGGACGGTGAGGCCACAATCCGCGACGCCATCGACCATCTGAATCATGCTGTACGCATCATGGGTGTTGACCATGTGGGATTGGGTACAGACTTCGATGGCGACGGGGGAGTGAAAGGACTGGCCAATTCCTCGGAGATGCTCAACTTCACGCTGGCATTGTTGAAGAGTAAATACAGTGAGCGTGACATCCAGAAAATCTGGGGCGGCAATTTCCTCCGTGTCATGGCACAAGTACAAAGTGTATGGAATTAGACGAAATATAATGACAAAGACCATAAAAATCTTTAGTATTATCGCTTTGGGATATCTGATGCTCACGGCGGCTTCATGTAAGCAGAATAATCCTGCGAACACCTCGTCGGAAGTTCTTGGCAACCCTGTAGGACCGGCGTTTAATGCCGACACGGCATACGCATATTGTGCCGCCCAATGCGATTTCGGACCGCGCACGATGAACAGTGACGCCCATGAGAAATGTGGGAAATGGATTGCTGAAAAATTCACACAAATGGGATGTGACGTCGAACTGCAGACAGCAGCGCTGACAGGTTATGACGGCACCATGCTCAACGCTACGAATATCATCGCGCGCCAGCGACCCGACGCCAAACAGCGGATCTTGCTCTGCGCACACTGGGACAGCAGACCATGGGCTGACAACGACCGTGATGAGGCCAATTGGCGCAAACCCGTCATGGCCGCCAACGATGGCGCCAGTGGCGTGGCGGTGATGTTGGAGATCGCACGGTTGATGTGTCTGACCGACACTCTCGACTTAGGGGTCGACTATGTGTGTTTCGACGCCGAAGACTGGGGAATACCGCAATGGGAGAGACGCAGTGATGAGGACAGCTGGGCCCTGGGGTCGCAATATTGGGCAGAAAACTATGTTCCCAAGGGTGCCAAGCCCATGTATGGCATTCTGCTCGACATGGTGGGTGGACAAGGGGCAACATTCTATCAGGAAGGTATCTCGATGAAATATGCCCCGTCGGCGGTGAAGGCGATATGGGATGCCGCGCAGATCGTGGGCTACGGCTCCTATTTCCAGCGCAAGGATGGCGGACAAATCACCGACGACCATGTGCCGATGAACCGGGCGGGATTGCCCACCGTCGACATCGTGTCTTTTTATCCCAATTGCAGGGAGAGTTCTTTTGGTCCCACATGGCATACGGTCAACGACGATATGGAACATATTGACAAAAACACGTTGAAGGCTGTGGGACAGACATTGGTGCAGGTGCTGTTCTCCGCTTTATAATTTACACATATCGGACATCAGACGAAAACTACAGCTGGCCCGCCTCTACCATGAGCACGACACGCTCGGTGAGGCGGTCGGTTCCTGTAGCGTCGTAGCTCTTTTTCAGACTGGCGCCAAACGTCCAGGCAAATGCCTGCCAAAAACCTGCGCGGATAGGTCCCATAAAGGCATTGACCAAATCATAAGAGGTGGAGTTGCATTCACGGTTGACAAGTTTGATGAGCAACTTACCTTGTGAATAGGTAAGTTTTTTCATTCGTGGCTTGTACTTCTCATATATTTCTTTCTCCACCACTTTCATGTGCAAGTCACGGGAGCGCTTGTCGGGAAGGGTCTGCAGATACTCATAGGTCTCGATGATGATCTGGTGTGCCTCCTTGGCAATGGGGAGAACTTTCTTCACGTTGTAAACCAAACGGTTGTAGGCATTGCGCTGCTTCTCACTCTTGAACTCTTTGGGTGGATACACATAGATTTTGCTCATCTCCATGAAAAGCACGCTGTCGCCGTCGAGGAAGGCGTGAGCAACCCTGACGTTTGGCACCATCGTGGGATTGTTCATGTCCACCTCACGATCTTCGGGGTTGACATGCGGCCTGTCCGGCTGCGCGAAGGAAACACTGACGGCGCAGCAACAAAATATCGCAATAAGAAGCCTCTTGATGCCCATACGGCGGCAAAGGTAATGAAATTATTCGATTCTGTGAGAAGAATGAGTTTTTTTTTCACCATTTGTATGTGGACGTTTGCAAAAGGTCAAAGACCGCAGTCGGAAGCAGGAGTAGGAGAGGGAGAGGAAGCCGGAGTGGGAGAAGAGGTAGGAACAAAACTCCGATATGCAGAAGGCGTAAATGTCATTTTGTAAACTCCGTTTGACAAAAGAGAATGAATGTGTAAAATATTTCGTCAACTATTCTATAAAAATGATTGCACGTGGCGATTTTTGTGTGCAATTCTTTGTTAATGGCTTGTTTTTTTGCTAACTTTGCACTCAGTTTCAAATGCAATATCAGTTATTTAATACAATAAATTTTCATAAAATGGCAAAGTTTGATAAGTCAGTTTTAAGCAAGTACGGTATCAATGGTACTACAGAAGTGATTTACAACCCTTCCTACGAATTGCTTTTCGAGGAGGAGATGAAAGAAGACCTCACAGGTTTTGACAAAGGTCAGCTCACAGAGCTGGGTGCTGTCAATGTGATGACGGGTGTCTACACAGGCCGCTCTCCTAAAGATAAATTCATCGTGGTGGACGAGAAATCCAAGGACACAGTATGGTGGACAACAGATGAATATAAGAATGACAATCATCCTGCAAGTATAGAGACATGGAATGCTGTTTTAGGTCTTGCCAAAGACGAGCTTTCCAACAAGAAACTCTATGTCGTTGACGGTTTCTGCGGCGCCAACAAGGACACCCGCATGAAAGTGCGCTTCATCATGGAGGTGGCATGGCAGGCACACTTCGTGACCAATATGTTCATCCGCCCCGTCAATGAGGAGGAATTGGAGCAGGAGCCAGACTTCGTGGTGTTCAACGCATCGAAAGCCAAGGTGACAAACTACAAAGAGCTGGGACTGAACTCTGAGACTGCCGTCGTGTTCAACGTGACAAGTCGTGAGCAGGTGATCATCAATACATGGTATGGTGGTGAGATGAAGAAAGGCCTCTTCTCCATGATGAACTACTATCTGCCACTGAAGGGCATTGCCGCCATGCACTGCTCTGCCAACACCGATATGAACGGTGAGAACACCGCTATCTTCTTCGGTCTCTCCGGAACTGGCAAGACGACCCTTTCCACCGACCCGAAACGTCTCCTCATCGGTGACGACGAGCATGGATGGGACGACAATGGCGTGTTCAACTTTGAGGGTGGCTGCTATGCCAAGGTGATCAACCTCGACAAGGAAAGCGAGCCTGACATCTACAATGCCATCCGTCGCAACGCCCTTTTGGAGAATGTCACTGTAGACGCCGAGGGTAAGATTGACTTTGCTGACAAGAGCGTCACAGAGAATACGCGTGTGAGCTATCCTATCGAGCATATCGAGAAGATTGTGAAGAATGTGAATCCCGTGAGCGCCGGCCCCGCTGCCAAGCAGGTGATTTTCCTCTCTGCCGATGCCTTCGGTGTGCTGCCTCCGGTAAGCATCCTCACTCCAGAGCAGACAAAATACTATTTCCTCTCCGGCTTCACCGCAAAACTCGCAGGTACAGAGCGTGGCATCACTGAGCCTACACCTACTTTCTCCGCATGCTTCGGACAGGCATTCCTCGAGTTGCACCCCACAAAATATGCTGAGGAACTGGTGAAGAAAATGGAAGCCAATGGCGCAAAGGCATATCTGGTGAATACAGGATGGAATGGTACCGGCAAGCGTATCTCCATCAAGGATACACGTGGCATCATCGACGCCATCCTTGACGGCAGCATCAATACCGCACCCACCAAGAAGATTCCATACTTCGACTTTGAGGTTCCCACCGTTCTTCACGGTGTCGACACCAATATCCTCGACCCACGCGACACATACGCTGATCCCAGCGTATGGGAGGAGAAGGCAAAGGATCTCGCCGGCCGATTCATCAAGAATTTCGTGAAGTACGAAGGCAATGAGGCTGGAAAGGCTCTCGTGGCTGCCGGTCCAAAACTGTAAATGGTGAAATTATCCTATATTTCCTGCCCCGACGATCCAAATGGTCGCCGGGGCAGATTTTCTGTCTGACATCGTCAATCCCCGATGATACTTGACCTATGTCAAACCCCATTTTGACATAGGTCAAAAAATCGACATTTTTGAAAAAAGCTCATCGGAATTCTTGTGTGTGCGCAATCAATACGCTAATTTTGCATCGTGTTCGTGAGAATGCTTTTTTTCATTAGGTTAGTAGTTTGATAGATTTAAGGTAAAGATTATGTTATTAGATTTAGAGACAACAGCAATGTTGATTTTGGTCGGCGTTACGACCATCTTGAGTGTCATAGCATTAGTCAAGACCAACATTCGTTGAATTGTTTTCAGGAGGCCGGGATGAGAGATTCATGTCGTCCTCTTTTTTTTGTCTCTAAAAATCCCTTGTTGAATTGTCGAAAACCCCATCGGGACGGAAGGAAAGGCCAGAATCCCATCGCCCTCTATTATGATGGGGGAGAGATTGTGCAGGATTCTAACGAGTTTTTCCTGTTGGTTGACTTTTCATGTGGTATGCAACCAATGCCATGACGGGCAGAATGAATTTCATCATCTGACAAAGCTCATTGACAGAACCCCAAAACATTTGCATACGGAACATGCGAAACTTCTTTAAAGTACTTAAAAAACGTCATTTATTCCATAAATTACATAATAAAACGGTGAAAACACGTTTTATTTACAGATTTCTGCGTAAATTTGCAGTCTAAAATCGTGAAGTAAGGTGTACGGTGCTGCTTTTGCGAGGATAATCGCAGGGTGGTGTGCGTATACTTTATGTTTTGACCATACAAATGACCAACTAATGATCAGGATATTCAGATCTTACGGAATGGCTCATCTTGCCATGTTGATGGCTACGATGCTGATATGCTCATCCTGTCTGAAAGACGACGATGATGACGAAGTGGTTTATCCCGGCGACGCTGCCATCGTCGCTTTTTCTATTGGTGATTTTATCCGTACCAATACCACCACATCCTCTACGGGTGCCGACAGCACTTATAGTGTGAAGGTGACAGGAAGCACGTATAAATTTTATATCGACCAGGTGAACAGGCAAATCTACAACGCCACACCACTTCCATACGGCACGAACGTGTCGCGCCTACAGTGTAACATCTCCAGCAAAAATTCCAGTTCAATCGTTATCAAGAGCTTGATCAGCGATACACTGTTCTATTACAGCAGCACCGACTCCATAGACTTTTCCACACCACGTCAGATCAGCGCCTATTCGCTTGATGGCAGCACGCACGTCGACTATCAGGTGACGGTCAATGTGCGGCAGGATCAGACCGACGTCTTCCAATGGAACAGTCTGCCCTCGCAGAGCGGTTTCGCCGAGGCACAGGCCTTGAGAATGTTTCATCTCAACGGCAGGATGTACGTCTTCGCCGCGGGTGACAACACCACGGCCATCTATTCTTGTCCCGACGATGGTACAGGAGAATGGAGCATTGCGACACCCAATTTCAATACGATGATACCTGCCGCCGCGGTGGATAATGTCGTGGCGACCGACGATGCCCTCTATCTGTATCTCGATGGAATGCTGATGAAGTCGGGGGATGGCAGTGAATGGTCTGTCACCGCCCAGCCACAGTTGGCAAGACTGGTGGCTGCCGACGCCCATACCATCTATGCGCTGAGTGAGCAACAGCAGATGATCAGTTCTTCCGACGACGGACAGACATGGAGTGTGGAGCAAACAGACGCCGACGCGTCATTGCTGCCCACGGCAGAGATCTCCTATTGCCGCGTTCCCTCCAGGATCAATAGTGCCACGGAGAGTGTCGTCATCGCAGGGTCACGCCCGACAGACAACTATTTTGAGGACCTCACCTCCATGGTGTGGAACAAGGTGGTGGAATATGCTGACAACAGCCGGCAGAACGCATGGATGTATCTCAACAACAAAGATGTGCCGACTTATTATCTGCCGCGGTTATCACGTCTGTCACTCGCCAATTGGAACAATGGCATCATTGCTATTGGCGGGGCGGGTATCGGCGCCTGTACAACAGAAGGATTCTCACAATTGTACTATAGCAAAGATGGTGGCATCTTCTGGGAAAAGAGTGATGACATCACCTTGCCCACAGGACTCTCCGCCAGCACCTGCGCCATCGCCACCAACGACAACAAGGATGTGTGGATGGTCTGTGGCGGCAGCGGACAGGTGTGGTATGGTCAAATGCCGGGATCGGATATCGACAGCCAAAAGATTTTCACTGAGTAAAATCCCATAAGAGATGAGAAAAGTGCTCTGCGTCATGCTGATGGTGATGTCCGCTTTCATCGTGCGGGCACAAGGCGACGTGGAGTATAGAATGGAGATAGGAGGAGGACTGGGGCTGATGTCGTATGAGGGCGACTACAATGGCAGCATCTTGCGTGACATACAGCCCGCAGCGTCGGTGGTGCTCCGCAGAATCATCAATCCATATCATGGATTCAGACTGAAACTGGGATATGGCAAGATGAAAGGGTCGTCGGCTGACGTGGAGACCTACTACCCGGGACTGAACGAAAAACCGTATACTTTCAGCAACTCACTGGTGGACCTCTGTGCCACCTACGAATATAATTTCTGGCCCTATGGCACTGGCCGTGACTATCGAGGGGCAAAACGGCTCACACCGTTTGTCTTTGGAGGACTGGGAGCCACTTTTGTGAAAACCGCCGACGACAATGTCTTCACGGCTTGTCTCCCCATCGGCTTTGGAGTGAAATACAAACTTGCCGACCGCATGAACCTGGGCGTGGAGTGGGGAGTCAATTTCTCCTTGAGTGACAAACTCGACGGAAGCCCCGACCCTTATGGTATCAAAAGCAGTGGCGCTTTCAAGAATACCGACTGCTATTCGGCACTGCAGGTGACACTCACCTATAGTTTTATGGCCAAATGTAGAACTTGTCACAACGAAGATGAATAAACTGGATATGAACAGAATACCCCAGCACATCGCCATCATCATGGATGGCAATGGACGCTGGGCATTAGAGCAGGGAAAGCCCCGGAGTTTCGGACATCAGGCCGGTGTGGATACCGTGAGGAGAATCACCTCTGAGTGTACACGCCTCGGCGTGAAGTTTCTCACCCTCTATACCTTTTCCACAGAAAACTGGAACAGGCCCGAGGATGAGATCGCCTCATTGATGAGTCTGGTGCTCTCGTCGCTCGAGGATGAGATCTTTATGAAAAACAATGTCCGTTTCAGGGTAATCGGTGAAATGGAACGGCTGCCAAAGAATGTGCAGGAGAAACTGCAGGAGACGATGGACCATACTGCCGGCAATACCACGATGCAGATGGTCGTGGCATTGAGCTACTCTTCAAGATGGGAGATCACACGTGCCGCAAAGCTGATAGCCGAGGATGTGCGCGAAGGACGTCTCAATGCCGATGAGATAGACGAGGCCCTCATCTCAAGTAAGCTTACCACCAATTTCATGCCCGACCCCGAACTGCTGATACGCACTGGGGCGGAAGTGAGAGTCTCCAACTACCTGCTGTGGCAAATAGCCTATTCTGAGTTGTATTTCTGCGACACCTACTGGCCTGACTTCATGGAGGAAGACTTGCACAAGGCTATTGAGGTGTATCAGAGCCGCCAGAGACGCTTCGGAAAAACTGAGGCACAGGTGGAAGAATAAGTAAAATGTTCAACAAGATAAAAAGCATGAACACGATAAGGAAATTTCTTGCGCTGATGACCATCATCCTGTGTGGCCTGCCGACGATGGCTCAGGAGAAAATCGTCTCTCCTGACATCTCATACTCCGGCATTCCACGGACATTGACCATCGGCGGTATCTCTGTATCTGATATCTCCGGATATGAAGACTTTGTGCTGATCGGTGTGTCGGGACTCGTCGTAGGACAGGAGATCACTATGCCGGGAAGCGAGGTGACTGAAGCTGTGAAGCGTTATTGGCGACATGGCCTCTTCTCTAAGGTGTCCATCTCTGCCGACTCTATCGTTGGCGACAAAGTGTATCTCTACATCGACCTTGATGTCAGGCCGCGCGTGTCGACCATCAACTATATCGGACTGAAAAAGTCGGAGCGTGAGGATATGGAGGCAAAACTCGGCCTCCTCATCGGTGGACAAGTGACTCCCAATATCCTCGACCGCGCCAAGATCCTTGCCAAGAAATATTTCGACGACAAAGGATATAAGAACGCAGAGATCAACATCCGGCAGCGTGATGACGTAGCCAACAAAAACCAGGTGATCCTTGATGTCGAGGTTGACAAGAAGGAGAAAATGAAAGTGCATGAGATCGTCATCGCGGGAAATGAGAAACTCAGCGACAGCAAGATCAAAGGAAAGATGTTCACCAAAGGCGCTTTCAGCAAGATACATGAGGCGGGAAAACTCTCCACTTTCTTCAAGTCGAAGAAATACACTCCTGAGCGCTGGAAAGAGGACAAGCAAAAACTGATTGAGAAGTACAATGAATATGGCTATCGTGACGCCACAATCATCGAGGACAGTGTGTGGAACTACGACAATAAGCATGTCAATATATATATTAAGGTGGATGAGGGGCGCAGATACTACATCCGCAACATCAACTGGGTCGGCAATACCGTCTATCCCACGGAATACCTCAGCAAAGTCCTGGGAATGGAGAAAGGCGATGTGTACAACCAGAAACTGATGAACAAACGTCTTTCCGAGGATGACGACGCCGTGGGCAACAATTACTGGAACAGCGGCTATCTGTTCTACCGCCTGCAGCCCACAGAAATCAATATCGTGGGCGACTCTATCGACTTGGAGATGCGTATCACCGAGGGACAGCAGGCACGCATCAACCATGTGCGAATCATCGGCAACACCCGACTCTATGAAAATGTGGTGAGACGTGAGCTGCGCACCAAACCCGGCGACCTCTTCTCCAAAGATGCCCTGATGCGTTCGGCACGTGAGCTGGCATCCATGGGACATTTCGACCCTGAGAAAGTGGAACCTGACGTGAAACCCAATTATGAGGACGGTTCGGTAGACATCAACTGGAAACTGGAGCAGAAAGGAAACGACCAGGTAGAGTTCTCGCTCGGATGGGGACAGACGGGTGTCATCGGACGTGTCGGCCTGAAATTGAACAACTTCTCCATGCGTAACTTGTTCAACAAGAACAAAGAGCACCGTGGCATCATGCCTATCGGTGACGGCGAGGTGCTCTCATTAGGCGCGCAGACCAATGGTACCTACTATCAGTCGTACAACATGTCATACTCCACTGACTGGTTTGGCAGCAAACGGCCCATCCAGTTCAGCGTGGGTGTCTACTTCTCCAAGCAGACTGACATCAACAGCAACTACTATAACACCGCCTACAGATACAACTACTACAACTACCTCTATGGCGGATATGGCAGCAACTACTATACCAACTATGAGAGTTATTATGACCCCGACAAATACGTGAAACTGCTCGGTGCATCCCTTGGGTGGGGTAAACGCCTGCGCTGGCCCGACGACTATTTCACGCTCTCGGTGTCGCTGGCCTATACGCGGTATATGCTGAAAAACTGGCAGTACTTCCTGATCACTACCGGCAACTCCAACAACCTTAACTTCAATATTGCCCTCAACCGTATCTCTACCGACAACCAACTCTTCCCACGTAAGGGGTCGGAGTTCACACTGTCGCTCTCGGTCACGCCGCCATGGTCGAAATGGGAGAACAAAGACTTCCAGAACCTCGCAAAAGACTATCGCTCGGCTACCTATGTGCAGGAACAGCAGGAAAAATACCGCTGGGTGGAATATCATAAGTGGAAATTCAAGTCGAAGACCTACACCGCCCTCACAGGAGGCACAAAATGTCTCGTCCTCATGACAAGGGTGGAACTGGGACTCTTAGGCTACTACAACAGATATAAGAAGTCGCCATTCGAAACCTATTACATGGGTGGTGATGGTATGAGTGGCTATTCCACAGGCTATGCCGAGGAGACCATCGGACTGAGAGGATACGACAATGGTTCGCTCACTCCCTCCGGGGCACCGGGATATGCCTACGACAGACTGTCTATGGAATTGCGCTACCCGTTCCTGCTGGGTAACACCACTATCTACGGACTGGGATTCCTCGAAGCCGGTAATGCCTGGACAGACACCCGCAATTTCAATCCCTTCGACATGAAACGCTCCGCTGGCGCCGGTGTGCGTATCTTCCTGCCAATGGTGGGTCTGATGGGTATCGACTGGGCATATGGATTCGACAAGGTGTGGGGCACGAAGGGCGGTTCTAATTTCCACTTCATTCTCGGACAAGAATTCTAAACACCTAATAGTTACTTTTTACTACTTTTTAACTCCAGAACGTAAACAACAAAGACATGAGAAAACTAATAATGACAAGTTTGTTGGTGCTGACGGCACTGACGACAAGTGCACAGAAGTTTGCACTGATTGACATGGACTACATCCTGAAGAACGTACCGGCTTATGAGCGTGCCAATGAGCAGCTCAACCAGGTGTCAAAAAAATGGCAGGCAGAGGTGGAGGCCCTCAACACAGAGGCTGCCACCATGTATAAAAACTACCAGAACGAGGTGGTTTTCCTCTCGGAAGAACAGAAAAAGAAACGCCAGGAGGACATCATGGACAAAGAGAAACAAGCCAGCGAACTGCGCAAGAAATATTTCGGACCCGAGGGCGAGTTGTTTAAAAAACGTGAGAGTCTGATGGCGCCCATCCAAGATGAGATTTATAATGCCGTCAAGGATATCTCTGAGTTGAGAGGCTACTCATTGGTGCTTGACCGCGCCGGCCAGTATGGCGGCATCATCTTCGGTTCACCCAAAATCGACATCAGCAACGAGGTGCTTGAGAAATTGGGCTATGGCATCAATCCTTGATGCGACGTTGGGGAGAAGACATTCCGATGGCTTGCAAAAGGACCGGCTTCCTCTCGGAAATGATAATAAATCCTAATTTATTTTGCATTCCGCTCAGCTTGCATTATCTTTGCAGACGCTTCAAAAAAAATTTTACATTATATCACAAATAAACAGAAACATAGAAATGAAAAAATTATTCTTTATCATGATGATGTTCGTGCCTGTCGCTACTTTCGCACAGAAATTCGGACATATGGATACTCAGGCTATTATGCAGTCGCTTCCTGAAGTCAGCCGTGTGAATGGCGAGCTTGAGGCTCTTGCCAAGCAATATGACAATGACTTGCAGGCTTCTCAGACAGAATTGCAGCGCAAGGCTGAGGAGTATGACAAGAACAAGAGCACAATGAACGAGACCAAGCAGAAAGAGACCGAGCAGAGCCTCAATGATATGTACACTCGCATACAGCAACAATATCAGCAGAACCAGCAGGATCTGCAAAAGGCTCAGCAGGATAAACTCCAGCCAATCATCAACAAGGTGCGGACAGCTATCGAGACCGTGGCAAAAGCCGGCGGATATGTCTACATCATGGAGGTGGGCAGTGTGCTGTACATCAACGAGGCGCTCAGCAAGGATGTCACCGCTGATGTGAAGGCCCAGCTGGCAAAAATGAAGTAATTTTCACATTCTTTCATAAAAAGGCAGGCCATTGTGTCTGCCTTTTGTAAATTTTAGGACTATGAGGAATAGGTTTTTCATACTTTTATGGGTGCTCGTGTTGCCGGTCATGGCATCGGCACAGGTGAAATTTGGCTTCCTGAGTTATGACGGTGTGATGCGCTCAATGCCTGAATACACCATGACACAGGAGAATATGGCTGATTTGCGCTCTAAGTTTGACGCCGAGATGAAGCGTGTGGAGGATGACTTCAACCGTAAGTATGAGGAATTCCTCGACGGACAGCGTGACTTCGCACCCACCATCTTGCAGAAACGTCAGACAGAACTGCAGGAGATGCTGACCCGTAATGTGGCTTTCAAGGCCGAGGCAGAGAAACTGCTGCGACAGGCGGAGGCTGACGCCATGGCTCCCCTGCGCGAGAAGCTGCAGAAAGCCATACGGCAGGTTGGTGCCGATGGTGGTTATGCCTTCATCTTAAACACGGATGGCGACGCCTGCCCATACATTGATCCCACGATGGGAGAGGATGTCACAAACCAAGTGATAGAAGCACTGAAGAAATGACACTACCCAGTGTACCAGGTCCTATAGGGGTGTTCGACTCCGGATATGGAGGCCTCACCATCCTGCATGGCATACGTCAGTTGATGCCTCACCACGATTTTATCTATCTGGGTGACAATGCCCGTGCTCCATACGGCGCACGCTCTTTCGAGGTGGTCTACGAGTTTACGCGACAGGCGGTGACACGTCTCTTTGAGTTGGGATGCCACCTGGTGATCTTGGGGTGTAACACGGCCTCGGCAAAAGCATTGCGCAGCATACAGCAAAACGACCTGCCTCTTCTTGACCCACAGCGTCGGGTCTTAGGGGTGATACGTCCTACCGCCGAGGTGATAGGATCGCTCACCAAGAGCCGCCATGTGGGTATCTTGGCTACAGAGGGCACAATCAAGAGTGAGAGCTACAATATGGAGATTGCCAAACTCTATCCCGACATTCATGTCTCAGGGGTGGCATGCCCTTTCTGGGCTTTGTTGGTGGAATACAATGAAGCTGACAGTCCGGGAGCAGACTATTTTGTGAAAAAGCGCATCGACCAACTGATGATGCAAGACCCGGATATAGACGCTGTGATTCTCGGCTGCACCCACTATCCCTTATTGATGCCAAAAATAGTGAAATACATCAATCCCGGTGTGCGTATCATCCCCCAAGGAGAGTATGTGGCGGAGAGCTTGCGCGTCTATCTGGAGCGTCATCCTGAAATGGAGGAGAAATGTACAAAAAATGGTACTGTGCGCTATCTCACTACTGAGAACGCGGAGAAATTCGAGGAGACCGCCAGCCTCTTCCTCCATGAGCAAATCACCGCGGAAACCATTTCCTTGGAATCAATATAAGGATGCGCGGGCGCTTCCTTTTTTCTTTCTCCCTTTTTCATTGTTTCAAGAGAAGAAACAGTGGATTTATCCCAACAATCTCTTACTCATGTATCTCACCGGATACCATACTGCTATCCATCCCACGGCAATGACCGTGAAGAAGATGATGACGATATCCCAGAAGTGAACACTTACAGGGTATGCGTTGACCACAAACAGACCGTCGCTCTCGCCTAATCTCACCAGCCCGAAAGTTTGTTGGAGATAGCACAACAACAATCCCAAAAGCACGCCGATGGCAGCTCCTGCCACTGTGATCATCCGTCCTTCCAACATAAAGACGCGGGATATCTGTTTGTTGTTGGCACCCAAATTGCGAAGGGTGGCCACATCGTCTTTCTTGTCGATGATCAGCATGGACAGCGAACCGATGATATTGAAGCATGCCACGACAAGAATGAAGGTGAGGAAAATATAAGCGATAAATTTCTCAATATTCATGATTCTGAATGTCTCGGCCTGTTGTTCATAGCGGTCGAGCACATCATATTTTTCGCCGGCAATTTGGCGCATCTGTTTCTTCGTGTCCTGCACGTCGCTTCCAGGCTTCAACCTCAGTTCCAGCGACGATACCATACCCTGCTGTTGGAACAGCCGGCGGGCAAAACCGATGGACGTGAGCATGTAGTCGCGGTCGTATTTCGCCTGTTTTACCACGAATACGACGCCTGGTGATAATAGTGAGTCGGTGACAAACGACGACTCAGGATCGGACAAGTCGGGCTGTCCCTCACGGATGGGGGCATAGACGCGCAGGTAGTCGTGCCAATAAGCTCCAAATCCCATGGATTGTGCCAGTCCGATGCCAGGAATGCCATAGTCGAGGTTGGCAACGTGAAGCTGCACTGGCTCATGATTCTCTGGATAGAGGATATCGTCAATGTTTGTCAGCAGATTATAATTGTCGTCCACCCCCTTGATGTGGACAATGGCCTGTTGGTCGTGGAAAAGCGTGTAGGCCTGATCCTCCATCACCTCTGTGGCGACGTCTACCTGTGGCAGATGGCGGATCTCGTTGAGAATGGGGTCGTCGGAAGGAGCGGTCTTCCCCTTTGTGGGTACGACTTTCAGTTGGGGGTCGAAAGAGGTGAAAAACGACGCTACCATGTCGTGAAAACCATTAAACACACTTAGTGTGACCACCAAGGCCATGGTGGCCACCGCCACACCAATCACGCTGATGGCGCTGATGAGGTTGATGGCATGTGTGCTCTTCTTGGAGAACAGGTATCGTCGTGCTATGTAAAAAGGGAAATTCATCGCTGCCAGTGCTTACTTCTTGAGCAGTTCGTCGATATGCTCGATGTAGTCCAGTGAGTCGTCGATGAAGAAGCGCAATTCCGGTATGATACGCAACTGGTTGCGCACACGTGTGCCCAGCTCATATCGTATGGTCTTCGTATTGGCATTGATGTTGGAGATGATCTCCTCGCCTCTCTCCGATGGGAACACACTCAGATAGGAGGTGCACACACTCAGGTCGGGCGAGATGCGGCAGCGGGTCACGCTGACAATCACCCCATGCATCATGCGTGTCTGTGACTGGAAAATGACGCTCAACTCTTTTTGCAGCAGACGGGCAATGCGGTTTTGTCTGGTTTCTTGCATTTGTTATTATTTGCGGTTGTTTTGCCGATTTTGCGGCATTTGCGAAAAGCGCTGCGAAATTACGAATAATTATTGAATAACAAAAATTTTCATGAAACAATCAATCTCAGAGATGTCTTGGCTCCTTTTCCTGGCCACGGAGCCTGCCGCACTTTTGTACTCTGTGAATGGTCACCAATGCCGTCGACCCTTATAACTCCATATTTTGCTCTGGCTTTATCCTGATGAGGGTGAGGCCGTCGCGAAGGGGTAGGATGACCTTTTCCACCCTGTTGTCGCGGGCTACATAGTCGTTGAAGGACTCAATACCTTGAGTCTGTGGGTCGTTGTCGTAGGCATGGTCTGTCACGTGACTGTCCCATAGCGTGTTGTCTGCCAGGATAAAACCGCCGGGCCTGACCACTTTCAGGACCATTTCGTATACCTCTGAGTAGGTGCGCTTGTCACCGTCGATAAACGCCATGTCGAAGACGATGCCCAGACGGGGCGCCTCGGTGATGGCATCGCCGATGATGAACGCAATCTTGTCCGCTACCGCCGACCCTTCTATCCACGGACGGGTGAAGTCTTCTTGCTCATCATTGATTTCAAAAGTGTAGACTTTGCCCCCCTCTTCCAGTCCTTCAGCCAGACAGATGGCACTATAGCCGCTGAAAGTGCCCACTTCAAGAATATTCTGTGGACGTATCATGCGCACAAGCATACGGAGCAGCCGTCCTTGCAGATGGCCGCTGGCCATACGTCCCCGCAGCAGATGTACGTTGGTGGCACGGTAGAGGCGATACAAATAATCATCCTCGGCATCGATATGCCGGAGGATATAGTCTTCGAGTTGTTCGTCGTAGGTCATTGTCCTTTCCCTCTGAGTGCCTCGACAGCCAGTCTGTAGGAGTCAAGACCGAATCCGCAGATGACACCTTGGCAGGCGCTGCTGATCATGGAATGATGGCGGAACTCTTCACGCTGATGCACGTTGGAGATGTGTACCTCGATGACAGGGGCCTGAATGGCGCGTATGCAGTCGTGCAGCGCTATGCTGGTATGGGTGTAGGCACCGGCGTTGAGGATGATGCCGTCGATATTGAATCCCACTTGCTGGATGACGTTGATAAGCTCGCCCTCCACGTTGCTCTGATAGTAGTCTATCTGGATATCCGGATAGAGGGTGCGCAACTGACAGAGACATGTGTCGAACGATTGGCTGCCATAGATACCTGGCTCGCGTGTGCCAAGAAGGTTCAAGTTGGGGCCGTTGATGATTTGTATCTTCATTGTCGAAATAATTTTGTAATTTTGCAGCCAGGATAGTCCTGGCATTGCAAAAGTAATCAAATTTATGGAAGCAAACAAGAAAAGTGCCGTCAATGTGGTGGATTCTTATCGGAGATACTTGAAATTGCAGCGAAATTTCTCACCCAACACCGTTGAGGCATACATGCGCGACTTGGAGAAACTGTTGAACTACCTCTCTGGCGTGCAGGTAGACTCCAAGGAGGCCACACTGAACGACTTGCGACAGTTTGCGGCGAGTCTTCACGATATCGGCATCGGCGCGCGCTCACAGTGCCGGATATTGAGTGGCGTACGTTCGTTTTATCGCTTTCTGCTGCTCGATGGCCATATAGAGAGTGACCCCAGTGAATTGTTGGAGTCGCCCAATGTGGGTGACCATCTGCCCGAGGTGCTCACAACGGCTGAGGTGGATCGTTTGGAGGCCGCCATCGACTTGGGCAAATGGGAAGGGCATCGCAACCGGGCGATTATTGAGGTGCTTTTCAGTTGTGGCTTGAGGGTGTCGGAGCTGATTACGTTACGCCTTTCACAACTCTACGTAGACGAGGGATTCGTGAGGGTGACAGGGAAGGGAAACAAGGAACGGCTGGTGCCCATCTCTCAAAAGGCGGTAAAAGAATTGGAGCTGTGGTTTGACGACCGTTGCCACATGGACATACGTCGGGGTGAGGAGGACTATGTCTTTCTCAATCGCCGCGGGGCTCACCTGACACGCACGATGATATTGATCATGATAAAACGGTTGGCTGTCGACGCCGGTATCACCAAGACGGTGAGTCCGCATACGCTGCGGCATTCCTTTGCCACAGCACTGTTGGAGGGTGGTGCTGACCTGCGTGCCATCCAGGCTATGCTGGGACATGAAAGTATCAGTACCACAGAGATTTACACACATATCGACATGACCACCCTGAGGAATGAGATCCTCAACCATCATCCAAGGAACATAAAACAGGCAGGGGAGGAACAACAGATACGTAAGTATTGCAAACGTTAATCTTGTGAAATCGCTTTCATGTCTCAGCTTTATTTCGTAACTTTGGATAAAATCGCAAACCTTTTGTAAATAAAGGCAGTTCCGAGGATTGAGAAAAATCTGGGTTACGAACTGGCAACGGTTCTCATTTCCTCATTCTGCC
>FLNZ01000050.1_pt1 | contig 21032 bp, 21 predicted proteins | sample 1140391 | NCBI WGS metagenome assembly FLNZ01 (sample SAMEA3878171, study PRJEB12797) | bioreactor metagenome | biome: Moose rumen | place: Sweden | collected 2011-10
TTTTTGGGCAAAAAAAACTTTTAGGAAATTCAGGTGCCTTTTTTTGTTCAAAAGGCTTGATTTTATGCCGTTTTCAGGCCTTTTTTAGGAAAAATTGTTCCACACTTAGCTCAGAAGAGCCAGAAAACATCGAAATTACCCGCTTTAACTACAAACAAAGTAATTTTCAGCAGACTAAATCCAACAAAACAATGCGTTTGGTCTGCCATTTCAAGCATTTTTACTATTTGGGTAAGCGATCAAAAAAATGCGGGGCCCGCGTTCACGGGTCCCGCTCTGGAGTTAACCAGGAGTTAGGAAATTACTTGAGGGTTGGCGTATCCCAGTCAATCCACTCGGACTTGTTCCACTTGGCGATGCTGCTGAAGGATTCTACCTTGCCCTTTGTCGTTCCGCTCTCGTTCAAGAAGGCGTTGACATAGGCCTTTACCTCATCGTAATGGTCTTGCGGCAGGTCGCAGTGGTTATGACCTCCCTTCTGGGCATAGGTGTAATTGTCTTCGATGCCGAGGGCCTTGAACACTTCAAGTGAAGCATTGCCGCAGTAGTTCGACGGGACCTCGCCAAGCCAGTCAAAGGACTGGTTGTCAAGCAGGAGGAGTGCACGCGGCGCCACCATGGCCGTCAGCATGTGCTGGTCGAACGGGAGGGTGGTTTCCTTGCCATCGTAATTCTTGAAGTTGCTTTTCATCCAACGGCCTTCAGTACCTGCACTGGCCAAGCCCTGCACGAACTGCGTGCCCTTCTGCTTGTTCACCTGGGCGATAGAACGCCAGAGTGACGCGCCACCGGAACCGGATTCCTGCGGAATCACGAGCGCAATACGTTCATCAAACGCACCAGCAATCAGGGAGCCCTTGCCATGGCGCGAACACCCGGTAACACCCAGATGGTGCACATCAATGCCCGCCTCGGGGGTCTTTTCAAGAGCGTCGATTACACGGCTAATACCCCATGCCCAAGCAATGGCGGTACCTGCATCGGAGCCATTATAGAGCTGGAAGAATGAGCCGCCGCCGTTTTCAGGAGCGACGTCATCCGGATTGAACGAAATCATGGCGACGCCAAGGCCGTTTGTAGAGGCGCCCAGGCTTCCGCAACCACCGAAGCTCGCAAAGCCGATGATGCCGGGTTTCGGTTTATCCTTGGTTCCGCCTCCAGAAATGCTGACAGAGAAAGAGATGGATTTGCCCTTGTCGGTCACGGATACCTTGAGTTTGCCACCAGAGTAGGAGCCCTCGACCTTCTCGGGATTACGCGGCTTGGTACCAAACATAATCTTTTCGTACATCGCGCCGATTTCTTCGCGGCGGCACTTCCATTCGTCCTTCGAAGAGATGCGCTTGCCGTCGAGGCCCATGAACGGGTCGGGCAGCTTCGCGTTGTTCACGCTCGTCGGGATGTTGCCAATCTGGCATTCGCTGCGGTGGTCTTCCACGAAGTCGTTTGCGGGTGTCGGCGGCACAACCACGACGCTCGAGCTGGAAACAGGCGGCAAATCGACAGAGCTGCTGGAACTGTGATGGTGACGATGCGAGCTGCTGGACGGTTCCGGCAAAATAAGACTACTGCTGGATACGCAAGCCCACGGCGTTTGCGGGCCGCACGCAACCTCTGCCTCGCTGCTGCTCGATTCACCCAGTTCCATCTCGTGACCCGCTTCAAGCGGATCAGGGCGTTCGGCAGAATACACCGTCAAGGACGAAGAACTGCTCCCCCCCTGTGCAGCAAGGATGGAATCTTCCAGGGCCTTGTTTGCGGAGTCCGCGTTGAATTCCCCATATTGATCGATGAGGCACTGTTCGGTGACACATGCTGTGGTAGAATTGTTGTCTTCTCCACAAGCCCACAACCCGAAGGCAGCGACTGCCAACGGAAATATATATTTCCTTTTATTCATAACCAACCCCATGTTCAAGGCCGGGAATTCGACCTTTCCGGGTATTTTTAAAGTATAAAAAAGAGGAACTAAAAGTACCGATTTCGGTAGAAAAACGTTGTTCGCACTTACAACATTACCAAAATGTAAATAAAAGCCCTTTACAAGCAAAAAAAGACGTTATAAGGCCGAGCGCCATGACTCTAAAATTTTACGTTGTAATAAATTAGAACAAAAATGTTCATTTTTAACATATAGAACGCTGAGTGTGCTATATAGAACGCTCTTTTGTGTTTTTTCAAAAAAAATCGTCCATTACTTGCAATTATGCCAGCCAGACCAAACAAATAAAATATATATTGCAATCATAAAAGGAGGAAACATGTTCTACAAGCACTGGAAAAAAATTGCTCTTTCGCTGACCGCCCTGTTCTGGGCAGGTTGCGACGATTCAGCATCTTCATCGGAAGTCGTTCTTTATGGCTGTCCCGACGATATTTGTGCGCCTGCACCCGAAAGCAGCAGCGCCACCGAGAACCCAGTTTCCAGTTCCAGCGACCCTTCGACTAGCTCAGGGACCGAGCCCGAAAGTTCCAGCAGCGAATTATTCAACCCTCCTATTTACGGAGATGAACCCGTATTCGAAGAATCAAGCTCCAGTAGCGAATTCGTCGCCGGCCTTCTTTATGGTGTCGAGCCTCCCGATTCCATTGACGTCAAATGTTTCCCCATGGATTCCAGTGTATCGTATTTCCCCAACGATTACAGTGCAGACAATGCCAAATTCTGGAAAGAGGAAGCGGCCAAGCACGATGCCGTAGCCAAGATAGATTCCGTCAAGGAGACGTTGGCCGAAACGCCCATGTGTCTCGAAAACCTGCGCATGGAACTCGACCGGTTCGTGGCGCTTTACGGGGCCCCGACCATCATCAACAACGCGGTAGAAACCTGCAGCGATGGAACCACCAGGCCCAGCGAAGAATACGCCAAGTTCCTGAAGATGAAGGAACAATGGGAAGCGAACAAGCCCGCCCTCGACGAAGAACTCAAGAAGGTCTACGAAGACAAGATGAAGGAAATCCAGGAACGGATCAACAAGTGCCTGGAAAAATAGACGAAAGAACGGCTCTATGAGCCTATAGACGAAAGACGAAAGATATGATAAAAAAACATTGGAAAAAATTTCTATTAAGCCTGTGCGCTCTTTTCTGGAGCGGCTGCAGCGACGATTCGTCTAGCGACAGCAAGGATCTGACCGCCTGCGATTTTGACCAGATATGCCCCGAATACGGCGTTTTCTACGATTGCGAAAACGAAGAAGACAAAATCAACGAGAACTATGAGAACTGCACCATGTCGTACCCCGCGTGCACGGACACGTACTATTGTGAAGACGACGTCACCTGTTTCCAATCGACCGACGACGAAACGAAAACTTTCGACTGTCGCGATGAAAAGGACAACAAGACTGTCTACACCGAAGACGAATTCAAGTCAAAATACTACGTGGATGGACAACGCATCCATTAACTAACAACTGCCTCTCCATGTTCTACAAGTTCTTAAAATTTCTTTTTCTTTCAACATTAACTCTCGTGTGGGGCGGTTGCGAAAGCAAAGACCATGCTGTAGCGGGTTACGGATGCTTTTCGACCAAATGCTATAATACGACCGCCGTGAACGATGCGGGCAAGGTTTTTGATATCATCGAATGTGAAAACGGTGAAAAATATCTGAGACATCCGGGAATTTACGAAAGCAATTTAGCGCCAAACGATTTACCCTCTGGTGTTGAAGTTTTCGCCCCACAGCAGAAGCCGGGCGCAATAGGGTGCGGTGCTACGAACTGCACATACAGCGAACAAGATCTTTGCGTGGACGGATTCGTTTTAGACGAACATGGAAATGAACAACCCGTCGGGGGCTGCTACCCCGCCATCGAATGCCCGGAGAAAAAGTGATGTTCTACAAGCACTGGAAAAAAATTGCACTTGCGATTGCAGCTTTCTTTTGGAATGGCTGTAACAATAATTCGTCATCAAGCGATGTGACAATAGCATGTTCCTTTAAGGGAGGAGCCTGTCCCGACTATGGGATTGACTTCTATCATTGCGAAAATCCAGAAGATTATCTATCCCCCGACAAAGAAGAAAAATGCACATTCATCCCTCGTGACCCATGCGTTGATTATTACGAATGCGAAGATGGGACCTCTTGTGAAATTTATGAAGACGAAACCACTATGACATGTTTTGATACGCTAGGTAACCGAATCACCGAAGACGAATTTAAATCAAAATACTACGTTGAAAACGAATCCATCCATTAAATTTCACACTTCACACTTCACACCCCACATTTTTATGCAACTCTCTCTCAAAAAGAAACTCGCTCTCGAAGCTTACCGCCTTTACCGCCACAACGAGATAAAGGCGCACCCTCTTACCTACTTTTTCTGGGAATGCACGCTGCGCTGCAACCTGCACTGCCTGCACTGCGGTAGCGACTGCGTAAAGGACGCCATCCCCGACATGCCCCGCGAAGACTTCATGGGCGTGCTGGATAAACTCGCCCCGCGCATCGACCCGAAGCATTTTATCGTGGTGATTACCGGCGGCGAACCGCTGATGCGCCAGGACCTTGAAGAATGCGGCATGGAAATCAAAAAACGCGGTTACCCCTGGGGTATGGTCAGCAACGGACTTGCGATGACTCCCGAACGCTACACCAAGCTGCTGAATGCAGGCCTCCGCTCGCTCACGATTAGCCTCGACGGCCTCAAGGAAAGCCACAACCATTTCCGCGGTGCCCCCACGAGTTTCGACAACGCGCTCCGCGCCATCGACATGGCCGCCCACACGCAGGGCCTCACCTTCGACGTGATGACATGCGTAAACCGCCAGAACCTCAAGGAACTCCCGAAGATTCTCGACATCCTCCTGAAAATCGGCGTGAAGCGTTGGCGCATCGCGACGGTGTTCCCGAAGGGCCGCGCGAAGGACAATCCGCTGTTCCAGCTCACGAACCAGGAATTCCGCCAGGTGTTCGACTTCATCCGTGAAGTGAAGAAGCTGAACGTCATCAGCGTGAACTACGGCTGCGAAGGGTTCCTCGGCAGCTACGAGAAGGATGCCCGCAACTACCCATTCTTCTGCCGAGCCGGCGTGAATGTATCTTCCGTACTTTGCGATGGTAGCATTTCCGCCTGCCCGAGCCTCCGCGGCGACTATATCCAGGGTAACATCTACAAGGACGACCTCTGGGACGTGTGGCAGAACCGCTACCAGGTGATGCGCGACCGCCGCTGGGCGAAAATCGGCGACTGCAAGACCTGCAAGTACTGGCGCTACTGCGAAGGTTCGAGCCTGCACCTGCGCGACGAGAAAACGAAAGAGTTGGCTTATTGCCATGTTAAAAGATTAGAAGCCGCTGGCGCATAAACAAGGCCCAACACCTGCCGAACAGGGCAAAAACTCGCCATTTTCCTAAAAAACAGCACTGTACGCCCAGTGTATGTAAAAAAAAAGATTATTGACCGCAATCAACGCCCGAAAGTGATTTTTTTTGCGTTTTTTCTAAAAAAAACGCCTTTTCCATCGAAAAGAAATAATAAATTATAGTTGATGGACAAGGCAATTTTCACACCGAATGAAGAGCACATCATTAAGGTGCTCCTCAAGAAGAACGAGAAGCTCGATGAAGGGATTCTCCGCAAGGCTATTGCCTTCATTGCCGATGCCCACGACGGTCAGTACCGCAAGAGCGGCATGCCCTACACCGAGCACCCCTTTGAGGTGGCCAAGATTCTCGCCGAACTCCAGCAGGACCAGGCAACCGTACTCGCGGGCCTATTGCACGACGTGGTAGAAGACACCCCGCACACGCTTGCCGAAATCGCGACCGAATTCGGGGAAGACACCGCATTCATGGTCGACGCCGTCACCAAGATTACCGCCGCGCAGGAACAGAACAAGGCGGCGCAGAAGGCGGAAACCTACCGCAAGCTGATTATAGCGATGGCAAAGGACCCGCGGGTCATCATGATTAAAATCGCGGACCGCATCCACAACATGCGCACCATGCGGTACATGAAGCCCGAAAAACGCAAGTCCATCGCCCAGGAAACGCTCGACATATACGTGCCCCTCACCCACAGGTTCGGCCTTTACAAGCTCAAGACCGAACTCGAGGACCTGAGTTTCAAGTACGTAAACCCGGACGAATACCAGAAAATCGTCGACGCGCTTATCGAGAACAAGGAAAAGCGCGAAAAGTACGTGCAGTCCGTGATTGGCCCGCTCCAAATCAAGATGGCGCTCGAGGACTTCGACTGCACCATCCAGGGCCGCACCAAGAACATCTACAGCATCTACAACAAGATGATCAGTCGCGATTGCCAGTTCGAGGACATCTTCGACATATTCGCGATACGCATTATCGTAGAGACCATTCCCGAATGCTACCTCGCGCTTGGCTACGTCCACAACCTATGGACCCCGATGCAGAGCCGCTTCAAGGACTACATCGCGACCCCCAAGCCGAACCTTTACCAGAGCATCCACACCACAGTCATCGGGCCCGAGAACAAGATGGTGGAAGTCCAGATCCGCACGAAGGACATGGACCTGACCGCCGAGAAGGGATTCGCCGCGCACTGGGCCTACAAGATGGAAACCCAGCACGAGGGCGAGGAACTCGCGTGGCTCAACCACATGGTAAAGCTCCAATCGGAAATTTCCGACTCCAAAGAGTATCTGGACTTCCTGAAGGTGGACCTCAAGCCCGAGGGCATGACGGTATTCACCCCGAAGGGTGCCTCCATTGAACTGCCGGAAGGCTCCACAGTGCTCGACTTCGCGTTTGCCATCCACACGGAACTGGGCCTGCACTGCATCGGTGCCCGCATCAACGAGGAAGTCGTGAGCCTCGACCACGTGGTGACGCACGGGGCGACCATCCAGGTGCTCAAGAGCCCGAGCCAGGAACCGAGCCCCGAGTGGCTCGACATCGTAAAGACGGTGAAGGCCAAGCAGGAACTGCGCCGGTGGATGAAGACCAGCATTATACAGCAGTCGCGTAGCCTGGGCAAGGAAATCTGGACCCGTGAGCTCAGGCTTGCGAAAGTCGAGAAGGACAAGCGTCCCGGCGAGGAAGAAATCCGCAGGTACTTCGGCACCCTCTCGATGGACGACTTCTACGAGCGGATTGGCCAGGGCGAACTGCCCCTGCAGGACATCCACAGGTTCATTACCGGCGGGAATTCGCTCCCCAAGGAAATGGCGCTCCGGTTCTTCCCGACATTCGGAAGCGACAAGAAGGCCGCCGAGGAAATGCCTCTGCAAATCGGGCAGGAAACTAGCCTCGTCATCCATTTTGCAGACTGCTGCGCGCCCCTCCCGGGTGACGAGATTGTGGGCGTCCTCCGCCCGCAAATCGGTATCGAGGTCCACAACAAGAACTGCAGTTGCCTCAAGAACCTCCCGGTAGAACAGCAGATTGCAGTTGCATGGAGCGCCGACGTCACCAAGCCGTTCATGACCCACCTCACCATCAATACCGACAACCGCAAGAACATCACGCTCGATATCCTCGAGCAGCTCAAGGGTTCCGACGTGTCGCTCGACCGCATGAGTGTCGCAAGCAAGCAGTCCACGGGCCGCATCCGCATGGAATTCAAGGCGTTCCGCAAGGAGCAAGTTGATTCCATCATCACGAAAATCAAGCAGATTTCGGGCGTACGGGAGGTTTCGAAGGCATGATTACTCCGCTCCACCACAGCGACTACACGCTCAAGAACCGCGCGTTCAACTGCCGCATGCGCAACCGCTACTACGAGGAAGTCTACTACGCCTTCAGGGCGATTCTCCCCATGGACAAGAACGGCAACATCGACGGTTCTGCCATGGACCTCCCCTGGTTCAACAACCTCAAGCAAGAAATCAAGAGGCTCGACCGCCTTCTCATGACATGCCTCGAGTATTCGCAGGCAGCGGTCTTCTACGGGAAGGCCGACTTAGCCACGCTCTATTCCAAGGACAAGCGCTGGGGTATTCTGCAAGAAGAAATCTTCCTCGTGCACTTCTTGCAGGAACTGCTCTCGACAACGCGCTATATCATCGCGCGTATCGAGACCGACCAGATGCTGCAGCGCTGGAGCGGCTCCATGCAAGATATGAAGGCGAAGCCCATGAATTCCGGCTTCGTGAGTTCCATCCAGGAAAAACTCGCCGCCATGAACAACGCTACCATCGAGGAATTCAAGGACCTCTTCAAGCACATCATCGACAGGTTCCAGATAGGCAACACGCTGTTCGGGACCGTGCAGGAATTGCAGAACTTCTACTAATGAGTAGTGTAAAGTGTGAAATGTGTAATGTGAAATGTGTAATGTGAAATGACTAATGAATATTGACGAATGAACTAAGACGAATAACGAGCTACTATGTCTGAATACATCATATTATCAATCTTCCTTTTCCTAGGCGCGTTTATCGCGGCTGCCGCAACAGTCGTGGGCCTGCTACTCGGCTACCGCACCCGGAACACCAAGAACAAGATGGCCCCGTACGAATGCGGCATGGAGACCATCGGTAACGCACGCATCCAGTTCAAGGTGGGCTACTACCTGTTCGCGCTCCTGTTCCTCGTGTTCGACATCGAAGCGCTCTTCCTGTTCCCTGTCATGATGAACTTCAAGGAAATCATGGCCGGGCATACGGCACTCTCGCCCGTCGTCGTCATCATTGACCTCGTGATATTTATGGCTATCCTTGTATCTGGCCTCGCATACGCCTGGAAAAAAGGAATTCTCAAATGGGAATAATCAATTACGCACCCAAGATTCTAGACCCGATTCCCGGCGGCAAGTACGTCGTGAACGCTATAGACTATGTAGTGAACTGGGCCCGAGCCAATTCCATCTGGCCCCTCACCTACGGCACCAGCTGTTGCGCCATCGAAATGATGTCGAGTTCCATGGCCCGCTACGATATTGCACGCTTTGGTAGTGAAGTGTTCCGCTCGTCCCCGAGACAGGCGGACCTTTTCATTCTGGCGGGCACCATCACGCACCGCATGGCACCTGCCATCCAGATGCTCTGGGAACAGATTCCCGGGCCCAAGTACGTGATTGCGATGGGCGCCTGCACCATCAGCGGCGGCCCGTTTATCTATGACAACTATTCCGTGGTGCGTGGCGCACAGAACCTGATTCCGGTCGACGTTTATGTACCGGGATGCCCGCCGCGCCCCGAAGCACTATTCCACGGGCTACTCACCCTGCGTGAAAAAATCCTGAAGGAAACCTGCCGCCACCCGTGGCACGAAGGACGCCCCAAAGACGTGTCCACCATGGACCGCTACCGCGAGGCCGCTAAGACTTGGGCCGCCCTAGAAGAAATGAAGGACGAGGAGATGGCCGAAGCCCGTGCGAAGTTCAAGGAAGAACACCCGGACTACAAGAGCACGTTCAAGCCCATCCGCGTGAAGAAGGAAGACTTCCCCGAAGTGCCCCGCGTGCCGTTCAAGCGGCTCGGGCTCACGCAGTCCGAACTGTTCGCGAAACTGCGCGAGAAATTCCCCGAGGTGACGGTCCACACCCACAGCGAGGACCCCATCGAGGACGTGGTGGCGGCAATACCCGCAGACCGCCCGCTTGAAGTGATGGTAAGGCCCGAAGACTACCTCCCGATTGTGGAATACGTGAAAGGCAATCCCGAATTCAAGATGAACTATCTCATTGACGTGACCGCCATCGACTACGACGACCACTTTGACATGGTGACGATGTTACGCAGCCTGGAACATGGCCACAAGCTGTTCCTCTGCGTACAGCTGAAGAAGGACTTCAGCATTCCCGAAGAAAAACGCGCCACGTCGCTTTTGGCAAGCATCGGCACGATTAGCCACCTCTACCCCGCCGCGGAATTCAAGGAACGCGAAGTGTACGACATGTTCGGCATCAACTTCGAAGGCCACCCCGACCAGCGGCGCATATTCCTCGACAAGGACTTCGTGGGCTACCCGCTGCGCAAGGACTTTACTCACCCGCAAATGATCAGGAGGCCCGTATAATGCCTACACTGCCTCCAGGATTCCGCATCCAGCGCGAAACCAATACCGAAGAATTTTTCATCAACATGGGCCCGCAGCACCCGAGTACGCACGGCGCGCTCCGCCTTGCGCTGCGAATGGACGGCGAAACCATCGTTGAACTTGTACCGCATTTCGGTTACATCCACCGCGGCATGGAAAAGCAGGCGGAATCGATGAGCTACCTGCAGTACATTGCCCTGAGCGACCGCCAGGACTACCTCACCGCCATCCAGAACAACCTGGGTGTAGTCATCGCCCTTGAAAAGGGCATGAACGTGGGCGTACCCGAGAAGGGCGAATACATCCGCGTGATGCTCCAGGAACTGGGCCGCATTGCATCTCACCTGGTGTTCTTCGGCTGCTTCGGCGGCGATTTGGGCGGGCAAACCTGCCTGCTGTTCGGTTTCAAGGAACGCGAGATGATCCACGACATTCTCGAAGAAGTCACCGGCTCGCGCCTTACAACAAACTTCTTCAGACCGGGTGGAAGCCGCTACGACGTGCCTGAGACGTTTATCCCGCGCGTGAAGGCATTCCTCGACCACCTGGAAGATTCCATGAGGGACTACGAGAGGTTCCTCTCCAAGAACATCATCGTGCTCGAGAGAAGCATCGGTATCGGCGTTCTCAGCAAGGAAGACGCGATTGCCTACGGATGCTCGGGCCCGGTTCTGCGTGCGAGCGGCGTGAACTTCGACGTGCGTCGCGTGAACCCGTACAGCATCTACGACCAGTTCGATTTCGACATACCCGTGTTCCACAACGGCGACTGCTATGACCGTTACAAGATACGCATTGCCGAGATTCACGAATCCATGAAGATTCTGCGGCAGTGTGTAGAGAAGTTCCCGAAGGAAGGGCCCTGGCGCAGCAAGGAAAAGCCGGTGCGACTCCCCGAAGGCCGCTACTACAGTGAAATCGAGACGGCGAAGGGCCTGTATGCCACTTACGTGGTGGCAGCAACGACCGGCGAGAAGCCCTACCGCATCCACACGCGCGGGCCAAGCTTCCCGCACATTGCTGCACTCAACAAGATGGTGCAGGGCCACAAGATTTCGGACCTCGTGACCATCATGGCCACCCTCGACCCCGTGATCCCGGAAATTGACAGGTAGCTTATGTTTGTTCCCTCAGTTACAAACCCCATCGGCGATTTTGTACGCGACATGGTCCCGCGGGTAGCGGAATTTTTGCCGGCGAGCCTCCAGAGCGAGACGTTCAACAGCATATCGGCATTCCTCATCAACGCGGTCATCTGCGTTATTGCGGTATGTGCCGTGAATATCGGGTCTGCCCCAATTCTCATCTACATGGAACGCAAGGTATGTGCCCATATCCAGTGCAGGCTTGGCCCCATGCGCCTCGGCTGGCACGGAACCATCCAGACCGTCGCCGACGTTATCAAGATGCTCTTCAAGGAAGTGTACGCCCCGAGCGGCGCGGACAAGTTGATGTTCTACCTCGCCCCGCTCATCGTGCTTATCGCCCCCTTCATCGTGTGCGCGCTTATCCCGTTCGGGCGCAACCTCGTCGTTGCAGACGTTTCGATGGGAATCCCGCTCATTATCGCGGTGAACGGCTTCGGCGTTTTGGGCATCTTGCTTGGCGGCTGGAGCAGCAACAACAAGTATTCCCTGCTCGGTGCACTCCGTAGCGGCGCGCAGATGATCAGCTACGAAATCTCGTTCACGATGATTCTCCTGTTCGTCGTGATGATTTCGGGTTCCACGAACCTGATGAGTATCACCCTCGGGCAAGAGGGAACCATTCTCGACTGGTGGATTTTCAAGATTCCCGTACTCGGGATTGTCGCATTCATCCTGTTCTTTATTTCCTCTACCGCCGAAATGAACCGCGCGCCCTTCGACATCGCCGAAGCCGAGCAGGAACTTACGGGCGGCTACCATACGGAATACAACGGCACGCCGTTCGCCATGTTCTACCTGGCCGAATACATCGCGCTCGTCACGAACTCCGCACTTGCCACCACGTGCTTCCTCGGCGGATTCCTGCCGCCCTGCATCGGGGTCGCGTTCGTGGACAACTACCTCAACATGGTCCCGGGAGTCGTGTGGTTCTTCGCGAAGGTCTTCTTCATGATTTGGTGCTACATGATGGTCCGCTGGACGTTCGTGCGCCCGCGCGTGGACCAGCTGATGGATTTCGAATGGAAATTTTTGTTGCCCGTGAACCTCGTGCTGCTCGTTGCCGGTGCGGCGTGGATTGCGATTGGAGGGTAAGGCATGCAGCAAGAAAACATTACATTAGTACAGTATTTCAAGCGCTACCTGAAGCGCTGCATTACCGGGCCGTGGAGCCTGATGTGCGGCCTTTCCGTGTCGCTCAAGTATTTCTTTGACCCGCGGCGCATTGTCACGGAGCAGTACCCCGAGAACCGCAAGACCCTCAAGATGCACCCGCGCTACCGCGGACGCCTCGAGATGATTGAAGATGCGGAAGGTAATAACCACTGCACCGCTTGCGGCATGTGCGAACGCGCCTGCCCGAACGCATCTATCAACGTGCTTGCCACCAAGAACATCGCGGGCAAGAAGGTGCTCGGACGTTATGTGTACCACTTCGCAAGCTGCACCCAGTGCGGGCTCTGCGTAGAGGCGTGCCCGTTCGGTGCCATCCGCATGAACCAGGAATTCGAGGTGGCGACAACCGACCCGAACACGCTCGAAATGATATTGAACAAGAAGGAGGGACAAGGCTAATGTTCCCGAACCTGTCTATTCCGGGGCTCCAGATGCCCGACCTGCCGTTTGCATTCCCCATGGGAGGCATGGATCTCGCGTTCTATGCCGTAGCCATCGTGATGCTCGTTACCGCAGTCTTTACGGTCGCCGTGAAGAATATTCTGCAGAGCGCCGTGTTCCTGATTTTCAGCTTTGTGGCAACCGCAATCCTCTACCTGCTCCTGCACGCCGAATTCATCGCGCTCGCGCAGGTGATGGTCTACGTGGGAGGCGTCGTCATCTTCGTGGTGTTCACGATTCTTTTGACAAGCCACTTGGGCGAAGACGCCTTCGCGACAAAGATTCCGCGCGTGTTTGCCGCATTCGCGCTATCTATCGCGTTCGTATTCGTGATGGTCAAGTGCATCTTGCCCACACCGGGAATCGCGTCGGGCGCGGTGAACGCCCCCGCCGGATACTCCTCCCTCGAAAATTTCGCCCTGCGCCTGCTCGGCTATGACGTGAGCGGGTTCATCATCCCGTTCGAGGTGGTGAGCGTGCTCCTGCTGATGACGCTTATCTGCGCCATCACGGTCGCCCGCCGTAGCAAGGACGAGATGGAGACCGCCGAAAACGCTTCTAAACAAAAGGAGGTCAAGTAATGAACCTTCTTAACTGCCTGATTCTCGCTTTCCTGCTGTTCGGGATTGGCGTCTGGGGCCTGATGCGCCGGCGTCACCTCATCGGCATGCTCATTTCCATCGAGCTCATGCTGAACGCAGCGAATATCAACTTCATCAGTTTTGCATACTTTACTGCACACGACGCTACCGCCGGTGCACTGTTCAGCATTTTCGTCATCGCCGTCACGGCCTGCGAAATGGCAATCGCACTTGCCATCATCGTTACCATGTACCGCCGTCACAAGAGCCTTGACGCCGACCAGTTGAGGGACCTCCATGATTAACGATATTACACTCGGATACCTCATTCTGGTTCTGCCGTTCCTCACCTTCGCGATAAACGGGCTTTTCCTCGGCAACAAGAACGCCAAGGCGGCGGCAGGCCTTGCCGTCACGTTCAACGGGCTTGCCTTTATCTCGGCGGCATTACTCGCGTTCCACTATTTCACCTCGGTTGTCGCCCCGCAGAAGGTCGTGCTTTTCGACCACTCCTTCATCCCGTTCGCAGGTGAGCTTGTCGCACGTATCGGCATGCTAATCGACCCGCTTTCGGTCATGATGCTCGTGGTAGTAACCTTCATCAGCTTCATGGTGAACATCTACAGCATCGGCTACATGCGCGAAGACCGCGCGATGGGGCGCTTCTTCGCACTCCTCTCGCTGTTCAGTTTCAGCATGCTCGGGCTCGTCGTCGCTACAAACCTCTTCCAGATGTTCATCTTCTGGGAACTGGTGGGCGTTTCCAGCTACCTGCTTATCGGTTTCTGGTACCACAAGCCCTCCGCGGTGAGTGCATCCAAGCAGGCGTTCATCCTCACGCGTTTCGCCGACAGTTTCTTCCTGCTCGGCATCGTGCTCGTGAGCTACGTGGTCGGGAGTTTCGACTTCACGACCATCAATTCGCTTACGATGTTCCCGTTCCGTAACGAGACCATCGACATGGGGATCTGCGTCATGAGCAAGTCCAGCGCGCTCGTCCTCGGGTCTATTCTCATATTCATCGGCGGCTGGGGAAAATCCGCCATGTTCCCGATGCATATCTGGCTCCCGAATGCGATGGAAGGCCCCACTCCGGTCAGTTCCATCATCCACAGCGCAACGATGGTGGTCGCGGGCGTGTACCTGGTCGCCCGGCTCTTCCCGTTCTTTGCCGTGTGCGGCGATTCCCTCACGCTCATCATGTGGGTGGGTGCATTCACTATGGTGTTCGCCGCCGTCATCGCCTGCACGCAGAAAGATATCAAGCGAATCCTCGCCTACTCCACGCTTTCGCAGCTCGGGTACATGATGTTCGCGCTCGGTGCCTGCAAGATTGGCCAGGCAATTATCACTACGGGCTGGACCGCAAGCACGTTCCATATCTTCACGCACGCCTTCTTCAAGTGCAGCCTCTTCCTTATCGCGGGTAGCCTCATCCATCAGGTGCATACGAACGACCTCGACGCGATGGGCGGGCTCCGCAAGAAGATGCCCCTCACCTACGCCTGCGCGCTCATCTCGATTCTCGCGATTTCGGGTATCCCGCCGTTCTCCGGTTTCTTCTCGAAGGACGAAATCATACTCGCCGCGTTCCAGGGCCAGCACTATGCGGTATTCGCGCTCGCCCTCCTTACGAGCGGGCTCACCACGTTCTACATGTTCCGCCTGTTCTTCCTCGCCTTCCACGGGGAACCGCGCCATGAGGGCGTCAAGGCGGGCCACGTGCACGAGGATTTCTTCATGACCCTCCCGGTCGTGATTCTCGCCATCCCGGCACTCCTCTCGGGTATCCTCGGGAAGGGGCTTTTCGAGCACTTCTTTACCCCCGGCAAGCTGCACGTACCGACCATGCTCAAGGTGGCCCACGCGGAATGGATTCCGTTTGTCGCCATCGGCGTCGCAGTACTCGCCCTGCTTATCGCGTGGTTCCTGTATGCAAGCCCGAAGGCAAAGATCCAGCGGGCTCTGGACGACACGAACCGCTGCGGCATATACAAGATTATCTACCACAAGTTCTACTTCGACGAGATGTACTACACCGTCGTCCGCCAGTTTATTTTCGGCGGTGTCGCCCGCGTATCACGCGCATTCAACGACTACGTGATCGAGGGCCTGCTCGCTTTCAGCATCTGGTTCATCCACAAGCTGGGCGACCTTGTACGTACGGCACAGGCGGGCTACCTGCCCTTCTATCTCGGGACGCTTATCGTAGGCGTCCTCATCTGGCGATTCTTCGGACAACTTCCCCTGTAGGCGCAATATGGATATACTGCTTTTCAACCTCATCTGGGTCATCCCGCTCTTAACGGTACTCGTCTGCATCCCGATTCCCGCCTCGCACGCGAAGTTGCTCCGCGGGCTGCATACCGCATCGGCAAGCGCAGTCCTCCTCATGGTATGCTATCTCGCCTACCGCGTGTTCATGCTTTCGGGTACACCCGCAAGCGAAGCGGCCTACCCGCTCGTGTTGCGGTTCCTTACCGACATTCCCTGGCTTACGATGTTCAACGCGCACTACATCGTGGGTGCGGACGGCCTCAATATTCTCCTGCTCGCGCTCACGGCGTTTATCGTGTGGGGCGGCGTTCTGGTAAGCTACAACATCAAGGGAAACCAGAAGGTGTTCTTCGCGCTCATTCAGCTGCTCGCCACGAGCGTGTACGGCGTGTACATGAGTTTCGACCTGGTGCTGTTCTTCGTGTTCTACGAGATGGAAGCGCTGTGCATGTACCTGATGATTGCCTGCTACGGCAGCGGACGCAGGGACTACGGCGGCAAGAAACTTACCTTGACGCTCGCGTTCGGCTCCTCGATGATTCTTGCGACCCTGTTCGGGCTCTATTTTGAAAGCGGTGCAAACAGCTGGAACCTCATCGAAATCGCAAAGACGACCATCCCGATGGAATTCCAGATGTGGGCCTTCCCGCTCATGTTCATGGGATTTGCTGTCTCGAGTTCGCTGTTCCCGTTCCACTTCTGGAGCCCGGACGGCCACTCCGCAGCACCCACCGCGGTCTCGATGCTTGCGGCCGGCGTGATGATGAAGATGGGTGCCTACGGGTGCCTGCGCGTCGCCATGTTCCTGATGCCCGAGGCAGCAAAGGTCTGGCTCCCCTACGTGGTGGCGCTCCTGATATTCAACGTAGTGCTCGGCCCCTTCATTGCACTTAGGCACAAGGACCTCAAGTACATAACCGCCTACAGCTCGATTAGCCACCTCGGCCTCATATTCCTCGGGCTTGCGGCTATGACCCCGGTCGGCCTGCGCGGCGCTAGCCTGCAGATGATTTCGCACGGGTTCCTCACCGGGCTCTTCTTCGCGACCATCGGCATGATTTACGAGCGCACGCATACCCGCGACATCACCGAGATGGGCGGCATCATGCGCAAGATGCCCTTCCTGGGCGTAGGGTTCGTGATTGCGGGCTTCGCGGGCCTCGGCCTTCCCGGATTCAGCGGGTTCATCGCCGAAAGCAACATTTTCATTGGCGCTTTCCAGCAGGAATCGACCCTCACGCGCATCGTGACCATACTTGCCATCCTGAGCATCACGACGACTGCCGTTTACATATTGCAGACGGCAAACCGCATGCTGCACGGGCCTCTCCCGCAAAAGTACGAGGGCCTTACCGACGGCTGCTTCCGCGAGAAGCTCGTCATTGTCGTGCTTGTCGCGTGCCTCCTGTTCATAGGCGTTTGCCCCGGTCCGTTCGCCGACCTGCTCGACCAGAGCATCGCACCGATATTTGCAAAGATTTCTGCGGCCACCCAGCCCGTCACCAGCGGGATTGGAGGTTAACACATGTTCGATTTCAATATTCCCGGCTTTATCGTACCCGACATTCTCCTGCTCATTTTCCCGTTCATCGTCATCGGGAGCAGGCTTTTCTGCAGTGCGCAATCCAAGGTGCCCTGGCGCATCGCGAACATCGGGTTCATCGCCATATTCGTGCTGTTGAACCTCATCCCGATTGCCACAGGCGAAGGAAGGTTCTTCATTACCAACTGGCGCGTCGATGACTTCGGCGTGCTCATGCGCGAAGTACTCATGGTTTCGGCAATTCTCGGAATCTGGTTCGCGAAGGACTACTTCGAGCACGGTGCAGATGGCAAGCCGCAAATGCACCAGATTGCAGAATTCATCGGCGCAATCGCGTTCGCGACATTCGGCGGGTTTACGGTCGTTTCGGCCTGCGACATGCTCACGCTCTTCCTCGGGCTCGAAATCGCGACCATCCCGATGTACGCCCTCACCGCATGGAACAAGAAGGACCAGCTCGGGAGCGAAGCCGCTACCAAGTATATATTGATGGGCTCCGTCGCCACGGCGTTCGAACTCTTCGGTTTCAGTTACCTTTACGGCTTCGCGGGCTCGCTCCACTTCAGCGAAATCCAGGCCGCTGTCGCTACGGGCACAAGCCCGCTCCTCTGGGTTGCGGTACTCTTCCTCTTCTGCGGAATCGGATTCAAGCTCACGCTGTTCCCGTTCTACACCTGGGCCCCGGACGTTTACGAAGGCGCTCCGACGCCCGTGACGGCAGTACTTTCCGTTACCTCCAAGGCGACCGCCATCGCCTTCCTCGCCGTGCTCGTTTTCGGCCCGCTCCAGCCCGTCATCGACAAGATCAACCCGCTTATCGCGCTCCTTGCCGGCACCACGCTCTTCGTGGGTAACCTCGGCGCACTCAAGCAGAGCAGGCTCCGCAGGTTCATGGCCTACAGTTCCATCGCGCAGGCGGGCTATATCATGGTAGCGCTCCTCGGGCCAGAGGCGAACGCGAAGACGGCCATCATCTACTACCTGTTCGTGTATGCCGTATCGAACTACCTCGCGTTCTTTATCTTCGGCATCATAGGGCACCACCGCGAAGAAACGTTCGCGTCCCTCCGCGGGCTTTCCAAGCAAGACGTGAACCTCGCCATCGCGCTCGCCATCTCGATGTTCAGCCTTGCGGGCATCCCCCCGCTTGCCGGCTTCTTCGGCAAATTCCATCTATTCTTCTGCGGTGCGGCCAACGGGCACTACATGCTTGTCGCCTTTGCCGTCCTGAACAACGTGCTCGCGCTGTTCTACTACATCCAGCTTATCAAGAGCGCCTGGGTGGACGAACCCGACGGACACCTGACCCCGCTACGACTCACCAAGAGGCAGCGCGGCGTCATTATACTCCTCTCCGTAATGGTGGTGATTCTCGGATTCCTGCCGTTCCTGAGCAACAACGTCTTCGCAGGATTCAACTTCTAGTCTAGGGATTTTCGCGGCTATATGACCGCGTCAATCTTTTCATTCCAGTGGTCCGTAGTTTCACGGGCCACTTCGTTTCCGCAGTCATAGATACACAGGAAGCAAACTTCGTTCACGACCTCGTATTCGGAACCGCCGTTGAACACGTTCGCGTTGCCGTACTCTTCGCGGTCTTTCCACACGTAGACTTTGCAGGAATTCTGCACGGAAAGCGCCTTGCAGTAGGCAGCGAGAGCGTCTTCCGTGAGGTCTGCCGCGGTAAGGTCGGCGGCAACATTCGCGGCACCCGAAGTTCCGAAACTGGCACCAGCCTTCACGATGGGCGACGCGAGGATTTCGGACTGCGAAATGATGCGAGTGCCGTCCTTGTCCAGAATTCGCCCGGCGATGTTGAATTCGACTTCCATAGTTTATTTGGATTCCGCCGCGGCCTTTTCCGCCTTCTCGGCGGCATGTTCGAGGCGCGCAGGCTTGCCAGCAAGGTTACGCAACAGCCCGAAGAGAGCCGAAAGTTCGTTGCGCGTGGGGTGCAGGCGCTGCACGAGCGTATTGAGGAAGTTGTCGCGCCACGCCTGGTCATGGTACTGCCCCGTCAGGTAGCGGTCGAGGAACTTCTTGAATCCGTCAATCTGCTGGATCGTCGCGGGAGCCGTCTCGCACGCGCCCTTCGTGCCGCGCTTCGCACGGCCTTCCCCGTTCGCAAGCGCACCGCTGCGGCAGAGTTCATACAGGCCAATGGAAACAGCCTGCCCCAGGTTCAGGCTCATGAGTCCCGGCACCGGAATTTCGCACTGGTACGTGCAGGCGTTCACTTCCTCAAGCGCAAGCCCGCAGGATTCGCGCCCGAACACGAGCGCAATCGTGCCGTCTTCGGGGAGCAATTCTGAAAGGTTCTGCACCATAGTGTGCTTGATGGAACTTGCGAAAATGCGGCGGCTGTACGCGACCGCGCAGGAACAGTCGCCGATGGCATCCTCGAACCTGTGGACCACATGGGCGTTGTCTAGAATATCGTGGCTGTTTGCCGCCGTGTGGTAGGAATTTTCAATCACCTTGTCGCGCTTCGGGTAGACGATATACAGTTCCGGCAACGCATAGCAGTGCATGGCGCGCGCGACAAAGCCCACGTTATGGGGATGTTCCGGTTCTACTAAGACAACTCTGAATTTTCTCATATGCTTACAATCTATCAGATCCTTCGACTTCGGGCTGCGCCCTCCGCTCAGGATGACTCCTTAGTTAATTTTCCAGTTAAATCCTTTCCCGCGGATTTCGTTCTCAATTGTTTCGTCGGGCTGAATTTCCGCACCGGCATAAATCACGGAGTGCCTGATTTTCACGCCCGCGGGCAGTTCCACGCCGGGTACGACGACGGCTTCGTTCGGGTCACGGCCCAGTTCCTCAAGGCGCGCCTCCACTGCGTGCATCAAGCCCTCGGGCGACCCCATGTCAATCCAGGTGGCATTCAGCTGGCTCATGTCCACGAAGGGCGCGCGGCCTGCGGCAATTTCCTGCTTCCAGAATTCGCGTATATCGAACTCGCCTTCCCGTATGCGCGAGAGGGCGACATCGCTGTACCACGACACGCCGGAAAACGTCGCGGGCGTGCCTTCCGTAGCGCCGAATCGCCCGGCAATTCCTGCCAGGCGGCCGTCAGCATCCACCCGGAACGTGTTCACCTGCGGGAAGTCCACCGCAAGGAGCGCTACCTGCGGGCCGTTTTCTAAAGATGCCCGCGCCACGGCGCTTTCCACAAACTTCTTCAGGTCAAAACTGCAATAGGCGTCGCCGTTCATCACGAGCAGGCCACCGCGGTAACCCGCAGCATAAATGCGGTGGAGCGGCCCCGCCGTCCCGATAATTTCGGGCTGTTCCACCCACACCTTCTCGAATCCGAGACTCTCGCCCGCCGCGACCACCTGCTCTGCCAGGTAATGCGCATTCGCATGCAGACGCACATCACCAATCGCACGCGCCTTGCGGGCCTGCAAATCGAGAATCGAAGCATCCACCACGGGCACGAGCGGCTTGGGCACATCGTTCGTGAGCGGGCGAAGCCGCGTCCCGAGCCCCGCCGCCAGAATCAAGACATTCAGGGAACAGTTTTCCATTGCCTCAAATGTAGAAAAATAAAAAAATGTATATTCAAAACTGTGAGAAGACTCAACCTAAATAAGGATTCCCTGTAATGTTCTGTCCGAACTGTGGTGAGCATTACAATTTCACTGAGCCCCGCTGCCCTTGGTGCGGAGCGTCAAAGCCTCAGCCAAAGCCTCATAAAGAATCTTCTAACGAAAAAGATGAGCCAGTCGAGATTGACGAAAAAAAACTCCCGCTCAAGACACGACTGTATTCCAAGCGCTATGTCGCAGCGCTTATTTTATTCATAATCGGAATTACATGTCTTACCGTGATAACGAGAGACGCATTTATTGCCGAATATCCGGATACAATAGACTACAATTCCCCTT
>FLNZ01004451.1_pt1 | contig 20924 bp, 16 predicted proteins | sample 1140391 | NCBI WGS metagenome assembly FLNZ01 (sample SAMEA3878171, study PRJEB12797) | bioreactor metagenome | biome: Moose rumen | place: Sweden | collected 2011-10
CCAAGACGCTCAAGCTCGTAATGGATGGAGAAGCCACTGAACCCTATCTCATGGGCGGCATAATAGTCGCCACCAGGAAAATGAGCATCTAGATAGTTTCTCAATGCATCAGCGCTTGCAGGCTGGGAAAAAGGTTTTGGCGACAGATGGTTTGTGCGTATGCACACATGCCACTGCTTCAGATGAACATCAATTCCGATGTAAACTGTTTCGTCTTTGAAAAAATCTTTGTAATTTTGCATGGGCAAAAGTTTTTATGTTAGTATTAATATATTTCTTATTCACACTTCAAATATACAAACAAAAAAAACATTTGCCCATTTTTTTTCAAAAAACAAGAAAAAGTCCTTATGTTTGCTTTTGAGTTTGCAAACATAGGGACTGTCTAAATATTGCGGCGTTGTTTCTTGTCTAAATGTTGCGACGTTGTCGCCGAGATCTCTCACTTTTCTAAAAAAACCTAAAATAATTTTGCCAATTCAAAAATAAGCCTTACCTTAGCAAATGAAATAAAAACACACCGAAAAACATCTTTTTATTCTATAAACCAATCAATAAATTAACCATTTAACACAAAAAAGCCAATGAAAAGAAAACTAATCATTGCGGCAGCAGCATTGCTGTCATGCGGCAGCCTCGTGGCACAGCCCACCTCCTGGAGCGAGCCACAACTGCTCATCAAGGCGGAACAGGGACTCATGGCTCCCACATGGTCTCCCGACGGCTCGCAAATCGCAGTCACCGGCGACAACTTCGTTGGAATCTGGGTGGCGCAAGCCAACGGCGCCGACCTGCGCCAAATCTCGCAAGCTCCTGGTGCCGGCTACCAGATGCGCTGGGGGAGCAATCAGGAAATCCTGAGCACCCCCTACTCTATCGAGAACCAAAAGCGCATGACACGCATCGAGCGTGTGAACGCCGCCACAGGAAAAATTCAAGAAGTGGCACCTGCAAGCCGCAACCTCAAACGCTCAACGGTGCTTGGAGCGACCAATGCGCTCCAAATCATGCTCGACGAGCCACAGAATGCCACAACCAAGATTGACGGCCTCAGCGACTATGCCGGCAACTGGGTAATCAACCCCGCCCTCTCGCCCGACGGCACCAAAATCGCGTTCCAAATCGTGACCAAAGGCCTCTTTGTGTGCAATGCCGACGGCACAGGACTCGTGAGCCTTGGTAAGGGTTCTCACGCCTCTTGGCTGCCCGACAGCCATAACCTGATGATGACGCTCATCGCCGACGACGGCCACCGTTTCATAGGCAGCGACATCTACTGCGTGAACATTGACAACGGCAACACATTCAACATCACCCCTAACAGCGATGTTATTCCCGTGACTATCGCCGTGTCGCCCGACGGCACCAAACTTGCCTTCGACAACGACACCGATGGTGCAATCTACATTATTAACCTCAATTATTGATAGCAGCTATGAAAAACTTTATGAAACTAGCGATAGTAGCTGCTATTGGCTGCTTCGCGACAACACCAGTTGTTAACGCACAAGACCAAGAGAAAGCCGACTGGGGCGACTTTAAGCTATGGATAGACCCAGGTCACAGCAAGACCGAGAATATGGGTATGTATGGCTACACCGAGGCACAGAAGGTGCTGCGCGTGGGACTCGCCACCCGTGAATACCTCATGGAATACACCACTGCCACAACCAGCAACATTCAAATGACCCGTGAGGACGACAATACCGAGGTGAGCCTCGAGGAACGCTCTGACATGGCAAACGCCTGGGGAGCCGACTTCTTCTACTCCATCCACAGCGATGCCGGTGCCAACACCAATAGCACGCTGATGCTCTTTGGCGGATGGCGCAAAAACGGCGTGGAGATTGAGAAGACACCTCACGGCGGCAAGGCCTATGGCGAAATCCTCACTCCCAACCTCACCAGTGTGATGTATGAGACCACTACTCGTGGCAATTGGTACGACCGCTGCTGGTATGACCCCACTCCCACCACCCACACCAACCAGTACCCATACCTCTCGGTGAACCGCCGCACCAACATGGCGTCGCTGCTCAGCGAAGGTGGTTTCCACACCCTGCCCATGCAGCAGGCCCTCAATATCAACGAGAGCTACAAGCGCCTAGAGGCGTTCGGCACCTTCCGCTCTATCATGGAGTATCGCGACCTCGACCGTCCCGAGAAGGTGATGCTCGCCGGCGTTGTGAAAAACAGCGAGAACGGTCAGCCCATCGACAACGTGAGCGTGACCTGCAACGGACAGACTATCGTCACCGACAGCTACGAGTCGCTGTTCCACAACTATGTAAACAGTAAGGATCTTGTTCACAATGGTTTCTTCCTCTTTGAGGGGCTGACACCTGGCGAGACCTACGAAATCACCTACACCTGCCCTGGCTACACCAGCGCCACCCGCACCGTGACACTGAACTACGACACTCAAGGTCTCGCTGGCGACAACGTGACATGGGCAAACGTTGAGCTTACATCAAATGCTCCTGCCGTAGTGTCGTCTAACAACATCAGCAACCCCGATGCCGTGAAGATTCTCAACGACATGGTGCTCACATTCTCACGCAAGATGAACCAAGAAAGTGTTGAACAAGCGTTCTCAATCAACCACAATGGCAATGTAACACTCTCGTGGGACAATGACTACACCCTGCGCATCGTCCTCAACCAGCTGCTCGACGACATGAGCTACACTATCACCATCGATGGTAGCATAGCACGAAACGCGCAGACCAACCAGCTGCTTGACGGTGACGGCGACGGCGAGGAAGGCGGCAACTACGTGTTCAACTTCATGACAGTGCCTGCCGACGTTGAGGCTCCTTACATCGCCAATAGCACTCCTGTTGAGGGCGAGACAATGCTCTACACCCTTCGCCCTGCCATCCGCGTGGAATTCAACGAGGAACTCGCATGGAACGACGATGACGCCACCGAGGTGATTACTCTCGAGTGCGCCGACGGTGAGATGGTGGAAGGCGTAATCACACACATGGTAGTGCGCGACGCTTCGGTAATCCATTTCTATCCCAACGCCGACCTCAAGCTCGACAAGACCTACCGAGTGAAGATTAACGGCACCTTCACCGACCTCTCGGGCAACACCAGCAACATCACACAGTATATCCGCTTCATGACAGAGTACCGTCCAGTGCTCGACTACACTATGATTGAGGACGGCTCGGTATTGAACCACTGGTGGAGTCCTGATGGCTCGGGTTCTACAACCCACACCACCTCGAAGGATGGTGTGGCTGAAGAAAACTCTAATTATATCACCCTCACCAACACCGTGCCACGCACCGACCTCACCAAGTCCTACCTGCTCCACTACGAGTTCAACCAGGACTGCGACGGTCCCTGGCAGATACGCGAGTACCGCAGCTACAGCCAGAACAACTACCTCACCGACAGCTACGACGCTGTGCTGCAATGTGAGTTCTTTGCCGATGGCTCAAACAACCAGGTTTGCCACATGGTGCGCCTCAAAGGCACAGGTGCATCAGGACTCATCCAGAACGAGCATGTAGTAATGGACTACCGCGGATGGAAGACGATGGCGTTCGACATCTATAATGAACCATTCGTGCACTTCACCGGTGATGGCGACGAGGTTGGCGCAAGCCAGCAGTGGTGCTACGACTCGTTCTACCTGCGTCACTACAATACCGACGAGGAGTATGACGAGAACGACGAGCTGCTGCCAGTTCAAGCTTGGGACGGCGACATCTTGTTTGGCAACATCAAGTATGTACACTACGACCGCACCGCCGTGCAGACCGCCTCGGTTGACGACATGCCAAATTCTACAGCGATTCCAGGCGATGTCAACGGCGACGGCAATGTTACCGCCACCGATGTTACATTGCTCTACAACATTATGCTCAACAATGATTACACTGGCGTAGTGAACGCCGACCAGAATGGTGACGGCAATATCACCAGCGCAGATGTCACTTCGGTTTACAACATCCTGCTTGGAAACCAATAAACTCCACGACTCTCTCCCCTCTCCACTACTCTCTCCCCTACTACCAGCCTTGCAGTCTCACACCGCAAGGCTGGTTTTTTCCAACATTCATTAGGCTATGACAAATACTCGACTGATCGATTGCTCGACTTATCGATTGCTCGATTACTCCTTTAAAATATAAAAAACAAAATTGTTAATAATTTCATCGCGCAATATTTTCATTAAACAAAATGATTGACTAACTTTGCACAACTTTTCAAAAACGCATAAACAATAACATCATAAAACACAAGTAAAATGGAAGTAAAAGGTAAGATTATACAGAAGTTTGACCTGCAGAGCGGCACTTCTAAGGCTGGCAACCCCTGGAAAAAGCAGAACTATCTGCTCGAGACTCTCGACAGTTTTCCACGCAAAATTTATTTTGACTTCTTTGGTGACCGCGCCGACCAGTTCCCCCTCAACGTGGGCGACATGATTACACTCAGTTTCGACATCGACTGCCGTGAGTATCAAGGACGTTACTACACCGACATTCGTGGATGGAAGGCCGAAAAGATTGACGAGAATGCAACTGCTCCCACCGCACCAGCACTAGTAAACGATGCTCCACCAGCAGCAGAAGCTCCTGCTCCACCAGCCCCCGACATGAATTTTGAACAATCTCAAGAAGACGACCTGCCTTTCTAAAGGTCTATCAACATATAAAGAATCGCCAGCAACACATCTGCCGCTGGCGATTTTTATTATCCAATGCTTGATAGATACCAGTGATATAGTGCTGGCACGCCGTTTTCTATCTCCATCGTGTGATGCCAACCGAGGGAGTGGAGTTTTGAGACATCAGTGAGTTTGCGCAGGGTGCCGTCGGGTTTTGTGCTGTCCCACTCTATGATTCCCTTATAGTCCACAGTTTCCTGAACAAGTTCAGCTAGCCGCTTGATTGTTATCTCTTTGCCGCTGCCTATGTTGATGTGGCAGTTGCGCACTTCGGGGTCGGTGCCGCGCACGTCGTCGAAGTCGATATGCTCAAGGCAATAGACACTGGCATCTGCCATATCCTCGCTCCATAAGAATTCGCGGATGGGAGCGCCCGTGCCCCACAGATTGAGCCGCTCGCGGTTGATGCCATAGCGGCCGAGCAACGTCTCAATCTCCTCTTGCGGAGCCTTGCCGTCGATGCCTTCCACCGGGCGGCTGTCAAGGTCGGCACGCAGTGCGTCCCAGTTGCCCTCGTTAAGCATCTTGGCGAGGTGCATCTTGCGTATCATCGCCGGCATCACATGGCTGGTCTCAAGGTTGAAGTTGTCGTTGGGACCATAGAGGTTAGTGGGCATCACAGCGATATAGTTGGTGCCATATTGCAAATTGAAACTCTCGCACATCTTCAAGCCAGCAATTTTGGCTATTGCGTAAGGCTCGTTGGTATATTCCAAAGGCGCAGTGAGCAATGCTGTCTCGGGAATGGGCTGCGGTGCCTCACGGGGATAGATGCAGGTACTACCCAGGAAGAGCAATTTCTTCACGCCATGCCGCCAGCTCTCCCCTATCACATTCTGCTGAATCTGCAGGTTTTGGTAGATAAAGTCGGCACGATACTTGAGGTTTGCCATGATACCACCCACATGAGCGGCGGCAAGTACCACATACTCAGGCTGCTCTTCATCAAAAAACCGACGCACCGCCACAGCATCCATCAGGTCAAGTTCGCTGTGAGTGCGCCCAATTAGATTAGTATAACCCTTTTTCTCAAGGCTTTTCCAAATCGCCGAGCCTACCAATCCCCGATGCCCAGCAACGTAAATTTTAGAATTTTTATCCATCTTTTTTATAGATAACAAGAAGACAAGAAAACAAGAAGACAAGAAGACAAGAAGACAAGAAGACAAGAAAACAAGAAGGCAAGAAGACAAGAAAACAAGAAGACAAGAAAACAAGAAAACAAGAAGACAAGAAAACAAGAAAACAAGAAGACAAGAAGACAAGAAAACAAGAAGGCAAGAAAAACAAGAGGAAAAGAAACACAGCCGCACAAGCGGCTTCACTTAACACTTTACACTTACAACTTAACACTTACAAATGATAGACCTTGCGGATGTGCTGCAAGTCGTGCTCCACCATTAACTTTACAAGTTCGTCGAAAGATGTTTTGCGGGGATTCCAGCCTAGCTGGGTCTTCGCCTTAGTGGGGTCGCCAAGCAATTGGTCAACCTCAGCGGGACGGAAGTATTTCTTATCCACCTCCACAATCACCTTTCCGGTGGCTTTATCGATACCTTTCTCGTCGAGTCCCTCACCTTGCCATTCAAGCTCAACGCCTGCATAGTGGAATGCCAGCGTGCAGAACTCGCGCACCGAGTGGTACTCGCCAGTGGCAATCACAAAGTCATCGGGCTCAGGCTGTTGCAGGATGAGCCACATGCACTCCACATAGTCGCGGGCATAGCCCCAGTCGCGCTTGGCATTGAGGTTGCCCAAGTAGAGCTTGTCTTGCAGACCATTGACGATGCGCGCTGCGGCGAATGTTATCTTACGAGTCACGAAATTCTCGCCTCGACGCTCGCTCTCGTGGTTGAAGAGGATGCCGTTGGCGGTGTACATGCCGTAACTCTCACGGTAGTTCTTCATAATCCAATAGCTATAAAGCTTGGCTACGGCGTATGGGCTGCGGGGGTAAAATGGCGTGGTCTCGCTCTGAGGCACCTCCTGAACCTTGCCATAGAGTTCGCTCGTGCTAGCATGGTAAATCTTTGTCACCTTTTCGCGATGGGTGATGCGCACCGCCTCAAGCAGCCGCAGAGTGCCCACGGCATCGGCCTCAGCAGTGTATTCCGGCACGTCAAACGATACCTTCACATGGCTCTGGGCGGCAAGGTTGTAAATCTCGTCGGGCTTGATGGTCTCGATAAGGCGGATGAGCGAACTCGAGTCGGTCATATCGCCGTAATGCAGGTTTATGAGTCGCTGTTGACGCATATCACGCACCCACTCATCGAGATACAAATGCTCGATGCGGCCGGTGTTAAACGAACTGCTACGACGAATGATACCATGCACCTCATAGCCCTTCTCAAGCAGCAATTCAGCCAGATAACTACCATCCTGACCAGTAATGCCAGTTATTAACGCTACCTTTTGATTATTCTCGTTCATTTTACCCTTGTTTTTGTTTTAACTTACAAAGATACACACATTTTTTGGAAACTCAACAACTATTGTCATTTTTCCTTAGGCAGTTTCTCAAGCAATGACGGATGAATTGAGGTGGTAGCAACCGCTACGAGACCTTTAATACTCACAACCACGCGGCTGTCGCCTTTCACGCGCTGCAGCACACCCTCGGCGCCCTCGAAGGGACCACCCATGATGCGCACCCTGTCGCCACGAGTGAATTGCCCGGGCTTAGGGGAGATATACACCAGTTGCTCCTCGTAGGTACCTGCCACAGCGATAAAATTGCTCATCTCCTGCTCAGGCACCACCACAGGCTTCTTGGTGGCAGGGTTCATGATGTAGCGGATAGGGAGCTTGGTAGTCGCCTTATATTCCTTCATCAGCGACGGCTCGATGTGGAAAAAAATCAGGTTATGGATTGATGGCACCAATTTCTTCACTCGTCGCCCGCGACGTGTGCCCATCACATACTTCATAGGGACAAAACTCTCAATGCCCCGCAAGTCGAGGTCGTCTTTCACCTTCATCTCACGGTTAAACGTCACGCGGATAGCATACCACACCTTAGCTTCAGGCTCTTGCTCGGCACTTGTTTTGGGGTTGATTTTTGTATCTCGCTGCTCCATGATAATTGTATTTTCTGCAAAAATATAATGAGATTTTCGATTTGCAAAATTTTCTTGCAAAAATAACTTGCAAACCTAAAGTATTTTGACGAAATTTGCAAAAACAAAACTCTAATTGAAGGCTATGAATTACAAGAAAGCATTTGACACAATGGTCAGCGAAACCGCCAAGTATCTAAGTGATAACGGGTTAAAAACTATGATATTAGGACTCTCGGGCGGACTTGACTCCACCGTGACAGCAGCCATCTGCCACGAGGTGGTGAACCAGCATCCTGAGCGGCAGTTCAAGTTTATAGGCGTGAGCCTGCCTTGCACGTCCAACTCCGTAGAAGAGAACGACTCGGCAAGCTTGGCGATGAGGGCGTTCTGCAATGAATGCTGGGTCGAGAACCTGCAAGCCCAATATCTGCTGGTGAAAGCCACTTGCGAGCAGCGCTATCCATCAACGCCCATCTCACAAGGCAACATCAAAGCGCGCCTGCGCATGATCTACCTTTATAACCTCGCCTCGGTGACGGGAGGACTGGTGATGGACACCGACAACCTCACAGAGCATAACCTGGGATTCTGGACCATTCACGGCGACGTTGCCGACTACAACCCCATTGGCGGCCTTTGGAAGCATGAGGTTTATGAGCTGTGCAAATACCTTCTCACCGAGCGTTTCACCGATGAGAACGACCCGCGCCATCAATCCCTGCGTGCCGCCTACGACATCATGCCCACCGACGGCAACGGCGTGGCGGCTGGTGGCGACATGGCACAGATAGCTCCAGGACACACCTACGAAGACGTGGATGACATCTTAGACACTTACTTGAAGCATGGCGACGATGAGCAGCAGATGAAGCGACTTGTCGATACCTACAGTGCTGAAACGGTAGAGCGCGTGCTCACCCGCCATCGCCGCTCAGAATTTAAACGCAAACGCATGCCGCTGGTCATTGAAAGATCACTCTACGATTCTTGAGCTAACAAGGAACAATCTTCACAGATTTTACTCGTCATAGACATAGTCCAGGAAATCGTGTATGGGTTTTAGCACTTTGAAGTCGTCGTTGACGCGCTGCACCCAGTCTTCACAGTCGAAATAGTCCTCATCAACGTGCTTGACGAGGAGATATTCTTTGCGCTTGAGATATTCGCCCAGGGGGTGGTCTTTAGGATAGTCTTTTGGCACATTCTTGAGCGTCTCGCCCTCAAAGCCAAACCCCGATGCCGCCAAACGCTTGTCGGTGATAAGTTTCGCGAACTCCTCGGGCTCGGCGTCGATAAGGCGTCGCAGAGCATCGAGTTTGTCCTTTGCAGGCCACCACACCCCGCCGCACAGCATCAGGTGGTCGGGCTCAAAATGGATGTAATAACCACTTGACACACAGTGGCGACCGCCACGACCTATCACAGCACTGAAATACTGCTTATAGGGCCGCTTGTCGTGCGAGAAGCGTATGTCACGATAGATGCGATACACCGCCTGCTTCACGTCAAGACCACGAGCCTTCTCGTCCCATTCTGCCATGAGCCTTATCAGTCGCTCCACATCATTCTCCCAAGCACTGCGCAATGGGTCAAAGGTGTGTTCCTTGTGCGCTTTGAACCACACACGGTCGTTATTCGCCCCCAGTAACCGCAGGAACGCAAGCACTTCTTTTATATTTGATTGCGATTTCATGTCTAATATCATTTATTGAATTACAAAATTACAATTAAAATTCCTTATTGCCAAATCACATCTTTTCATTTTTTAAACCAAAATCGGTCATTAGGTGACAAAGGGATGTTTTTTGATTTGTGAGTTTATAAAAAATGTACTATTTTTGCATGAAATATTCTGGACTATGGCACAACATAATTTACTTGGCAAGGCTGGTGAGCAAGAGGCAGTCGATTTTCTTGTGAGGCAGGGTTTTACTATCCGTGAGACTAACTGGCGGATGAATAAGCTTGAGATAGACATAGTAGCGCAGGAGGGCATGTTGCTGCATTTCGTAGAAGTGAAGACTCGTAGCAGCGATGAGCACTTCGACCCCCTGCGGGCTATCAACGACGCAAAGAAACGCCACATGGTAGCGGCGGCTAGTGCCTATCTCAACTATTACCAACTGCAATGCGAGGTGCAATACGACGTGATTATCCTCGTTGGCGAGCCAGGCTTTTTCAATATAGAATATTATCCCGACTTTTTTATGCCAAAGCTTAAAACGTATAGGTAAGTTATAAGTGTTAAGTGTTAAGTGTTAAGTTGCAGAATGCTCAATCTATAATGCAGAATGCTGAATGCAGAATGCTGAATGCGGAATGCAGAATCAATAATGCAGAATGCTGAATGCGGAATGCAGAGATTAATCCCCGAAAAACGATAAACGAAAAACGAAAAACGAAAAACGAAAAACGCAGATGAATACACGGTTGTTTTTTAAGTCTATTTTGATACTCGCATTTTTGCTGGTGTCGTCTGCCAGTTTTGCGCAGAAGTTTGCAATCCTTAGCGACATTCATGTCTCTCCTGGCAATGCCAACGAAGGCAAGCTCAAAGAGGCTGTGCAGGAAATAAATGCCAGCGATGTCGATGCCGTGCTCATGACTGGCGACCTCACCAACGAGGGCAGCGACGTGCAGCTGCTCAACGTGAAAGGAATCCTCGACGGCATCACCAAGCCGCTCTATGTCATACCTGGCAACCACGAGAACAATTGGAGCCAAAGCGCATGCAAAACGTTCAACGACCTGTGGGGCAATGACCGTTTTGTGTTCACCATTGGCAAACTTGTGGTAATCGGCATGAACTGCGGTCCCTTCATGAAGATGGGCGACGGACACATCAAGCAGGAAGACCTCATCTGGCTCGACAAGACGCTGAGCGAGATGGTGAAACCAGGCATGAAGGTGCTGAGCATCAACCATTACCCGCTGCTCGATGACCTCGACAACTGTCGTGACTATGTGGCGGTGCTCAAGAAATATCCTGTCATCACTCACCAGAACGGTCACTGGCACCGTTGGCGGCAGTACGAGACCGACGGTATCATAGGCTTGATGGTGCGCTGCCTTGATATGGGCAATAGCGACTATGGCTACACCATTATGGATATAAACCTCGACAACGAGTGGATTCACATCTATAACAAGACCATAGGCAGCGAGCCCGATATCCGCTATGCTTACAAGATAAACACCGACTATTACGACACACCACAACCTGAGCGGGATTTTAGCGTAGCGCAGGGCTTCAAGGTTGAGAAAATCTATGCCGACAATGCGTCAATTTTCACACGTTTGGGTATCGACAAGGATAACATCTACTTTGGCAACTCATTAGGTTATTTGCGAGTGATTGACAAAAAGACCGCTGCGCTCAAGTGGGAATACAAGACCACAAGTATGCTATTCTCACGCCCAGCAGTTGCCGACAAGGTGGTGATACTTCCCACTGGCGACAAACGACTGATTTGGCTCGACAAGAAGAGCGGAAGAGTGGTGAATGAAGTTGCCACTAGCGGACCATATGTCGCCGATGGGGTGATTGCCGACGGCATCCTCTATCAAGGTGGTTTCAAGAGCTTCCAGGCGTGGGACGTGAAGAGAAAGAAACTGCTGTGGCAATACGACAGCATCAACAATTACTGCCAGGCCGAGCCATTTGTGGGCAAGGACGACGTGATATTTGGCGCTTGGGACACCAATCTGCGCTCGCTCAACCGCAAGACTGGCACGCTCAACTGGACGTGGAACAACGGCAAGGCAAACAACCTCTTCAGTCCTGGCAATGTGGTGCCAGCGGTGATAGAAGACAGAGTGATTATTGTCGCTCCCGACCGCAATTCCACGGCGATTGACCGCACCACTGGCAAGCCGTTGTGGCGCCATCACGACCCTGCTGTGAAGGTGCGTGAGAGCCTGGGGTTGAGCGAGGACGGCAAGCGTGCCTACGCCAAGACGATGGACGGCACCGTAGTGGCAATGGACACCCAGAGCGACGACTACCGCGAGTTGTGGAACACCGATTGCAACTATGGCTACGAGCACGCCCCATGCATTGTGCTAGAGAAAGACGGATACATCTATGCTGGTTCACGTCGTGGAATGCTTGCCGTGCTAGATGCGGCAACGGGCAAGCTGCTGTTCAACTACAGCATGGGCAGCAGCGAGGTAAACGGCTTTGAGGTTGACCCCACCACCGACGACATCTACTGCTCGCTAATTGAGGGCACCATCTGGCGAATAAGTAAAAATAACTAATACAACATGAACAACAATCATGAAACCAGGATTCAATAAAATCATACTAATATTACTGGCGGTTCTGTTCTTTTCGTGTTCTCTGAATAGCAAAAGCCGTGAGAATAACGAATCAAATAAGATTGTTAACAATGATGGTTTTCAATCGCAAGTAGCGAATGACAACAAACCACTGACTCTTAATGACGAGTATAGAAATTGCATTGACAAGTCAAATGAGCTGGCTTTTACTCTTATGCAAAAGCAGTCGCAAAATGAACCTTTTAAAAGTTTCACATTCTCACCATTAAGCGTGAGTTATGCACTTGCAATGACTGGCAATGGCGCAAGCGGTGCAACGCTAAAAGAAATTGAAGCATTGACGGGGCCGTCAACAACATCCAACTCATTCTATAGCAAATATGTCGCTCATTTCTCTCCTTCGGTCATTATGAGCAATTACATGGCGATAAACAAGAATTTCCCTGTCAATCAGGATTTCATAAAATCGATCAAAGGCTTATATAATGCTCAAGTGAGCAACCTCGACTTTAGCACAGATGAAGCGACACGGCGAATAAACGACTGGATTAAACAGCAGTCGAATGGCGAATTTAGCAACATTGTTAAGCAGACTAACGCCAATGAACTCGTATATCTCATCAATTACTTGAGATTTAAGGCATTGTGGGTGAGCCCTTTTGACAAGAACAACACTTATGACAAAGCTTTCACCAACGACAACGGCACTACTACACAAGTGCCAACGATGTTCCAGTATTTTCGGGAACTATATTATGAGGACAACAGCTGTCAGGCCATTTCGATGAAATATGACAATAGCGAGTTCCGTATGCTCATTGTTTTGCCTAAAGACTCGAAAATCAACGATTTCGTGACAAAGATGAATGCAGGAGAATTCAATCACATAGTTTCAAATCTTAAAGTCACATCGGCAGATATTGACCTGAATTTGCCACGTTTTTCAACAAACTGCAATCTCGACTTGAGAGAGATGCTAATGGCAATGATGCCCACGGCATTTAATGAAAAAGCGAACTTCGGCAGACTCAGCAAGGCGAGATCATACATCAACCGATTCACGCAAGACACAAAAATAACCGTCAACGAGTATGGCACCGAAGCCAGTGGCGTGACAGTCCAGAGTTTCATTGTCAAAGCGATGCATCCACAATTCAATGCCAACCACCCCTTCCTCTATTTCATCTATGACGAGGCGACACACGCCATTCTGCTTGCAGGACAGTTTTGCGGAGACGGCTTCGAAGTTGTCAACACTGATGGACAGAGAAATGTAGATTACAGTAATGCAAGAGATGAAGATATCGATGATGGGAACAAAATATTTCGTTCATGTTCCCACATGCCTCATTTCCCAGGCGGCGACCAAGCACTGATGAGTTTCATTAAAAACAATATGATCTATCCGCAAGAGGCACTAAAAAACAAAATCGAAGGCAGAGTCATTATGCAATTCGTTGTGACCAGGACTGGCAGGGTAGATCAAGTCAAAGTGGCACTTGCGGTAAACAAAGACCTCGACAAGGAAGCCGTGCGCCTATGCAAGTTGTTGCCAAATTTTTCCCCAGGGCGCAACGCAATGGGCGAAACAGTGGATGTGTGGTACACACTACCAATAACATTTAAGTTGCCTGCAAATAATTAGAGACACTGTCTTCTATCGAATCTCAAAGCAACCGCATCGTTCCACAACTTAAAGAAGAAAAAATGAAAAAGATAGTTCCAATATTATGTTTTATCTATTTTGTTTGCCTGATTATGTTGGTTTCATGTTCTGGTGAGCAGAAAGGCTTTAGGGAAACCTCGAATGAAAAGAAATCAGTCATTGATAAATATAGAGCTTTTTATGTGAACACATATATTGATACTATTACGAATTCAGATTCATCAGAAGTAAGAATTTCTTTTGAATGGGACAACATAGATGTTCCATGCCCAGTTGGACATATAGCAATAGAAGACAACTTTTCTCAACGACCCATTCAAATGTCACTATATATTTTCGAACAGAGAAACGATTCATTAATTCTACATAATGAATGGGAAGACAACGTTGACACATGCCATATCAGAAATATTTCCAATGATTCCATTATTATAGCGCACAAGAATAAGGATTTGTTTTTTACAAATCGAAACACTACTGTATTATATAGAAAGTTATCCGAATAATTAACCCCAAATCGGTAAATAGACCTTCAAAATGCACTAATTGTCGTCTAATGACCGATTTGGGTTAAGTTGATGAATCCACAAAATTTGCGCTGCTATTTTTCTTAATTACAAACGGTTCTTTGCTTTGCTTGGTTATTCTGTCAACGAGGTTTTTGATTCCCTTGTAGTCACGTTTGTTGAAGACCAGTCGGTTAATGGAGAGTTTGGTTGAGACATTCACGGTATTCCCCTTTATGCTTGGTGTGATTGCCATGACGATAGTGTTGTCGCTGGTGTTGAGTGAGATGGGGGCAGGAATGTCGGCGACCTCCCAGTCATCGGGAATTGATAACGAAATCTCGATTGTCTCATCAACTTTATTAAGGAACTCGATGGGACTGTAGCGCTTGTCGCTTTTAAACCACTCTTGGTCGATTAAGGGCATGATGAGTTGCGGCAAGTTGATAATGCCATCTTTGCAATAAAGTTGGCTACTAAGATTTATAATCTCGGTAACCGGTTTTTCAATGTCTTCTATACCTTGCACCTTATAGTCAACAATTTGCGAGGGTTGAAATTTCTTGTTGTGCGCCACATTATCGTAACCTATTTTGGTCGCCATTCTAATCCACTCGGCAGCTTTGTCATAATGGGTGCTGACGCAAGTGGCTGTCAACTTGCCGCTTGAATCAATTTCTCCAGTTATCTTGTGGCTTATCCGCTCTATAGCCTTGTCCTCAAGGTTAATCCAGGGGGTATTATTATCTTTCTTGATGACTCTAGCTTGGCTGACGAGAAAATTGGTGGGAAGGATGTCGATAGTGGCATTCTCCATCGAACCGTCAAACACTTGGAATTTGTCACCTCTGTCAATCACGGCGATAGTGGAAGACAAGTTCTTCATGGTGGGATGATTTTCATCGATGATGTCGCAGCCGCGAGCACATAGCACAGCAGGATAGGCATTAATGCCAGCATCGTTGAGCATGGCGATGAGCATGAAGTTGATGTCGGCATTGCTGCCGGTGCCATTCTTGAGAACTTGTGATGCTGGGGTGCCATAGAGCTCGTACTTGCCATTCCACTCCACATGCTGCCGCAGCAGCTTCACCGTTGCCAAAATTTTTTCATCTTCGTCTTTCATTTGAGAGATTCCTGCCTTTTTCATCTCCTTCTTCAGCGGGTTGCCATTTAACAGTTTCCCAAAGTTGCTGTGCTTGAGGAGATACTGGTCAATCTCGTCCCATGTCATCGAGTATTTATGCTTGGTGTGTCGAGGCAACAACTCGGTGTCAATATCTATTATTACACGTTGGGCATAGACTTGTGGCGAGAATACCAATGGCTCTTTTTTGAGAGCAGTCAAGTTTCGTCCCTCAAATTCAAAGTTCACTCCCAGGCATTCATACTCTGCCCCCGAAGTCTCTATAATGTAAGTTGGGCGTTTGTTGGTCCGCTGTTGTGTGATTTTGCTTCTGTTGTATTCATTTCCAATAGTTTGAACATAAAAACCAAACCATTCAGGTATCGACACCTCATATCTGGTGTAAGCCACCGGCATCTCGCATTGCGCATCCCAGTCCTTGATTTCACGATACAGGTCGCTAGTGATAGTGTATTCATATTCTATTACTGAGCCCGCCTTAACATCAGGAAAAAGAAGGGTCATTACCCGTTGTTTGGGGTCTATAGCCCTATGGGTATTAATCATTTCACTTGTCAACTCACTCCTCTCGACTTGGCCGTTCACGACGTTAAAAGTGGTGCCTTTAACATGGCTCACCACATCTCTGTTTCCCTCCGCACCATCATTGACGGTAAAACGGATGTCAACGTTGCCGTGTTTGATGCCTTCAGGCTTTAGGATTTTAATACGTCCCTTTACATCATAAACCACTTGAAGGACATCTTTAGTGATAATGTACTGCACGTCGGTGGTCTTGCATAGCACCACAGCATCGGCATCGGGGTCGGGTGTATAGCTGGTCATCTCTAGCTCCTGCTGTGAGGGATGCCCCCATTTGATATTGGATCCAGCAAGAGATTGTGCCAAGATATTGCTTGACGCAAAGAGAGAGATGGCAAGTAAGAGTGTAAATGATATTGAGTGTCTCATATTAATAAATTTATGTGATTGGAGATGTTGCAAAGATAAACAATAATCTCCAATATGCAGTAATTATTCCCACATAAGATTTCTGATGATATTGTCGCTGAGCATCACGCCACTGGGAGTCAGGATGATAGTGTCGCCACTGGCGCGCAACAGGCCTTGTTCAATAAATTGTTGAGATTGCTTAATTAGATGATCATAAACCTTGTAGCCATAGCGCTGTGCGATTAAGCGGCTGTCAAGACCGTCGCTGGTGCGCAGGCGCACCATCACTTCCTCATCGTAGCGTTCCCACCACGCGAGATGCTCCTCAATGAAGGCCGTGGTGCCATTGCTGAGTTTCTCGATATACTGCTTTATGTTTGATGGATTATAGCGGCGCACGCTGCCGTCAAAGCTGTGGGCGGCAGCGCCAAGCCCAAGATAGGGAGTAAAGTTCCAGTAACTGGAATTGTGGTGCGAGCGGTAACCAGGGCGAGCGAAATTTGAAATCTCATAGTGCTCATAGCCCGCCTCTTTGAGCATTTTCACGAGCAAGTCATGCATGGCGATGCAATCGTCGTCGCTCACTTCCTGCACCTTGCCTTGCTCGCGCATCACCCAGAGGCGCGTCCCCTTCTCGTAGCTGAGGTTATAGGCCGAAATGTGTTGCACATCAAGGGCAATGGCCTGCTCCACATTATGTTGCCATGTGTCAATTGTCTGACCAGGAAGGCCATAAATCAGGTCGATGCTTATGTTGCTGATGCCAGCTTCTTTGATGGCACGGGCGGCATCAATGGCTTGCTGTGCCGAGTGGCGACGGTTGATGGCTCGTAATTCTCCATCGTTGAAGCTCTGCACTCCCATGCTCACGCGGTTCACGCCGAGTTGCCGCAGCTGCTCAACATATTCACGTGTCACATCATCAGGATTGACCTCGATAGTAAACTCCCCTACTCGGCTTAGGTCGAATATGTCGCTTAGTCCATTGATGAGAGCACTTAATAGCTCTACAGGCATCACCGATGGCGTGCCGCCACCTAGGTAGAGGGTTGAGAATTGTGGAATTATAAGGTCATCTCGCTGGGTTATCATACTCCCCCCCGCCCCCTCTATCTTAGAGGGGGAGCTGGTTTCCTCTTGTCGCTGGGTTATCATACTCCCCCCCGCCCCCTCTATCTTAGAGGGGGAGCTTTCGCCACACTCATTTTTACGTAGTCTTGCCTCACAAAGCATCGAGCGCACATACTGCTCCATTGTCTCAACCACGGGGGTTGAGTAAAAGTCGCAATAGATGCACTTGCTCTTGCAATAGGGGATGTGGATGTAGAGACCCAAATAAGTGTTAAGTTTTAAGTGTCAAGTGTTAAGTAGGAACGAAGCCTGCATCGTCCGATAGGTTTTAAGTGTCAAGTGTTAAGTAGCATAGATGTCGTTTAGCTACTTAACACTTAAAACTTTACACTTAACACTTAAGCGTTGATACTGTCGATTGCGGCTTTGATGTCCTCAAATATGCCGTCGATGGTGCCTATGCCTTTGATAGCACGGTACAGACCTTTCTCCTTGTAGAACTCTTGCAGCGGTGAGGTTTGGTTGTGATACACGTCGAGGCGTTTCTTGATGGTCTCCTCGTTGTCGTCGCTACGTCCGCTCATCTGTCCGCGCTTCACGAGGCGGTCAATAAGTTCTTGTTCAGGCACTTCAAGCCCAACAACAGCGCTCACGCAGGTGCCACGCTCGTTGAGCAGAGTCTCCAATGCCTCAGCTTGTGGAATAGTGCGAGGAAAGCCGTCGAAGATTACGCCATTCTGCGCCAGTTCCTTGTTGTCATCAATCACTTGGGCAAGAATGCCTATCATCAGTTCGTCGGGGATAAGTTGCCCCTGATCGATGAACTCCTTGGCGGTCTTTCCAAGTTCTGTGCCTCGCTTGATGTGGTCGCGCAGCACGTCGCCAGTGGAGATGTGAAACAGTTTATAATGAGCGATGAGATTTTCGCTCTGTGTTCCTTTTCCGGAGCCTGGAGCTCCAAAGATTACAATGTTCAGCATGTTATTATGAAGTTGATTATTGTTTTCTTTTAATACGTAAATGTCGCTCAGTCCTCTTGCCTGCTCATCGAGGTCGAGACCGTAGCCAATGATGAATTTTGGAGGAATCTCAAAGCCCACATATTCAGGCTCCTTTCCCACTTTCAACGAAGCCGGCTTGTAGAGCAGCGTAACCATCTTCACGCTCATGGGGCTCATCGCCTCGATGTCTTGACGCAGGGCATGCGCTGTGAGTCCAGTGTCAACAATGTCCTCAATGATAATAACTTCACGACCTGTTATGTCGTCGTTCAGCCCCAAGATTTTATTCATCTCGCCGGTCGTCTCGGTACCCGAATAGGACTTGTAACGGATGAAAGCAATCTCGCTCTTGGGCATGTTGATGGCACGGTACAGGTGGGCGGCAAACATAAATGCGCCTTTTAAGACGCACACAAAAACTGGGGAGTCGGTCACGCAGTCGCGCTTCACTTCGGCTGCCACACGCTCAACTTGCTTGGCAATCTCCTCTTGAGAGATATAAGGCTCAAAAGTGAGACCTTTTATAGTAATATCAGCCATGAGTAGAGTTTTTTAAAAAAAGTTGGCGCAAAGGTAGTCATTTTTTTGCTTCTTATCAAAAGTTTGAACAAAAAAGATGCACCCCTTTTTTGGGGGTGCACCTTTTAGAGTTGTATAGTTAATGCGTATTATTTGATAACAACCTTGCGACCGTTGTGGATGTAGATACCAGCAGCGGTTGGCACACCGTTGAACTTAACGCCCATGAGGTTGTAATAAGCGTTGTCGGCCTTAACGTCGGTGCCAATGGTGCTGATAGCGGTTGGAGTCTTGGTGATAATCATTACAAGAGGCTCTTGCAGGCCCTTGGCGGGAGTAGCGGTCTTAACCTTGATGTCGTAGCTGCCACCTTCCACAACCTGGAAGTTGTTGCCGTTGACGAGGTCGATGTTGCCACCCAGGAGGTCAGCAGTGATGAGGAAGTTGTCGCCGTTGGTGCTGCCACCAAACCATGTCCAGTTGCCCGAGAGGTCGTGGCTGATAACCTTGAACTCGGCATTGGCCTCGAGCTCAGCGGTGCAAGTAAACTCGGTGCCGTCCTCGTTGGGTGTGAACTCAATGAGGGTGTCGTCGGTGTACCAGCCGTTGAATGTGCCGCACAGGAAGAAGTCGTTGTATTCCACAACCTGTGGCTCGGGGAAGCCAGTTACGGTGAGCACGCCGTCCTCGATGGTGAGGGTGTACTCGGCAGGCTGTGCCAAGTTGAGGTTGCTGCCGTCAATCAGGGTCATGCTTGGGTTCTCCTCGGTGAGGTTCACGCCATTGCCGCCCCACCAGTTGCCTTGCTCGTCCTTAATCTTGAACTCGCCGCCAAAGGTGTAGGTCAGAGTGAAGACGCCATCATTCTCCTCAAATGGGATCATAGCCTCTTGGTTCCACTCGTTGAAGGCACCAATCAGGTAATAGGCCTTCTCGGGAGTGGGCTCGGTAGTTGGATAAACAAACTCCTCGTCGCTGATGAGGGTGATAGTAGCGGCACCACGCTGACCCAGCCAGTAGTTGGTGGAGGCATCATAGCCAGTCCAGTCTTTATCGAAGGTGAGCACCTTCTCGGTGCCTGTGCCCGTCTCCTGAACGAGGTCCTCGCCATCAATGGCATAGAAGGCGAAGTTGTTGTCGCCCGAGGTGTAGAACACTACGGGATCGGCAACCCAGGTCTTGTCTTCGGCGAGGGTGAAGGTCACAGGAGTGGTGCCCATGCCTGCGAAGTTGTCGGCCGAAACTACATAGTTCTCGGTGTCCTCGGTGACTTGCAGCACACTTGTGAATGAGAAGTCGTTGTAGGTGTAGTCCATCACGGCATTGCTGGCGTCGTTTACATCCATGATGCTGCCGGGCTTCCAGTAAGGAGTGAGCGAGTAGTTAGCATACTGGCCCTCCTTGATAACGCGCACAATCCACACGTTGGAGGCTTCAATAATCTGATTATCAATGACGAAGAATGTGGGCGTGGTGAAGTACCAGCCAGCAGCGTTGTTGGCATCGCCCTCATAGTAGAAGACACCGCGCACGTCGCATACACCATAGCTGCTGTAGGCCGCGGTTTGGCTTGCAACGTCAAGGACTGGCACTGAGTAAGACGTGAGATCGAGTGTTGCTTCGACAGCTCCGTCGAAGAGTCCGGCCATCTTTACGGTGCCGGCCTCGTCGTCGGCATCATAGATGGCGGCAGGCACGGTACCCGTTGCAGTGGTCGCAACGGAGTCAGGATCCTGGTGACGAGTTGACGCCTGCTCATAGGTCCAAGTGTATCCACCCACGAGGTCGCTGGCCTTGGTGACAGGAGTCACCAGCTTAGTGCTGGCTTTGAGCTTGCTGATTGACTGATTGATGAGCATGGCTTTGAGCTCGGCTGGAGCTTCTTTTACCTGACTCATATCAACAGGAAAGAGATTGGAGGCTGTGAGCGATAGTGCCGCCACTGCCATTACTAGAAGCGATAATGTTTTCTTCATAATTTTTGTTTTTTAAGTTAATAACGCGAGTTCGGGATAAGATTATCATAAAATGGCAATGCCATGCTCTCGATT
>FLNZ01002552.1_pt1 | contig 20922 bp, 13 predicted proteins | sample 1140391 | NCBI WGS metagenome assembly FLNZ01 (sample SAMEA3878171, study PRJEB12797) | bioreactor metagenome | biome: Moose rumen | place: Sweden | collected 2011-10
TAAAGTATTACAACATATCTTTACCCAAGAATCATACAATCTATCACCAACCAATAATGAAGGATTATATTCCTTGATCAATTCTATTGTTTCACGTGTAGGATTTTCAAGAATTCCTTTTATCCACGGCGATACATCTACAATCGTTTTAAATATTTTGGAATACCTCTCTTTTAATCTTTTCCCATTTTCAAATGCAATTTTTCCACCTGCGGTAAAAGCATCTCTTATATTTGGGAAAATAACTTGTGCATAAGAGCATAACCACAAGCTGGCTTGATTATATTTCGTCCTTTGATTAGCATCTGGAATCCAAATCTCTGGAAACAATATAATGCAAAATGCAGTCAACAGCTTACGTTCTTCACTATCAACACTGTTCCACAATCGTAAATTGAAACGGACAGGTTTTTCCACATCCTCACTGGAAATCCACCAAGGCATCTCCTGCCGTTTCCCTTCAATAGCTTTTCTCTTATAATAAGCCCTTACTTTAGAAATATTATCCTTATCTTTACGGAACATATCATAAGAGGTGTTCATTTTATCAAATATAGTTTCCCCTTTGCATAATTCCATATTAATAAGATAGCGTGGTGAATGTGTCACTGAAATATCATAAAGGACTTCATTGTATGGTCTACATCTAAACTCGGGTGGATTACCTCCGAGTTTACCAAACAGTATATAAATATCATCCACCAATTCATTACGAGTGGACTCAACTATACTACTTCCTGTAGAGGTCCAATGGTTGCTTTTAGTACTTTTCACCTCTACACCATAATAGGTCTCCGCAATAATATCAGGAAAACTATGCCCTGATACTAAAAGCACATTATCTGGATTAAAAGGAGAATTGTCACAAGCTCCTTTTATAGCCTCACAAGATTCTATTTCCAGCCTATTAGGACTCATTCCCTGAAAATACTCAGGCTTTGAAAGTGCAAGCTGATTCAAGGTCATTTCGGCCTTTTTCATCAACTCTGAGAAAGCCTCTTTTGCCTTTTCTATATTTTCCCTACGAATAGCTATGATTCTATTTTCCATATTATCCAAAGTATAAAGGCCATAACTGTTGTAAGCGTTGGGCAATATTATAAGCAAGAAGTGGAGGCACGGCATTACCGATTACCTTATAAGCTCCTGATGGACTAACTGCATATTTTTTCGAATATCCGTGATAAAACACAAAAGGATAGTCTGGAGGGAAAGTTTGGATTAGTGCACATTCTCGAGGGGTAAGTCTCCGTTCTATCATGCCGCTTTCTATTTCATCAATATACTTTCCTCCATGTTCCTTAGACAATCTGCGATATTCGATATTTCCATGGTGCTCAGAACGTATCGTTGGTCCCAATCCGTCAAGCTTTATCTCGTTTTGTCCTTGACAATGTTTTCCCATATATTTTGCCTTTGAATAACTTTGATGTGCTAAATCCAAAGAATTCTCAGGTTCTTTCAGCCCTTCAAACACATCACGGCATGTCACAGGTTTCATTAAATGATTATTGTTATCTTGCAAACTGTGATGATGGGTTGGCTGAGGATAGGGGTCGTACTTTGGAAGAACAATCTCCGACTCAAGTGCCTGTAGTGCCTCTGGTATTAAAGCATCACGTCTGATACCTATAAAAATAACCCTCTCCCTTGTTTCTGGCACACCATAGTTACCTGCATCAAGCACACGTGGATTCAGTACAATATAACCATTACCATCAGCAGACGCAAAATCTTGTTGTATAACATCCTTTACATCTCCCAAACTAATAAGTCCCTTTACATTTTCGGCAATAAACATTTTCGGTCGTACAATATCTATTACCTGCTTCATCCAATAATAGAGTTTTCCACGTGTCTCCTCAGATGGTGTGTCGATCACCCTTTTTGCACCGTCATGCGACATGGAAGAATCAAAACCTTTTCTTTTCCCCGCAACACTGAAGTCCTGACAAGGGAAGCCACCCGTCACTATGTCCACATCATCTGGAAATACTTTTACGCCATGACGGTGCATTTTAACAAAATCAACAATACTACCAAAATGATATATTTCATCAGGCACACCAAATCTGCGCATATAACGCAGCCATGTTTGCTGAGCCTCTTTCAAAATATCATTTGCGAAAACGGTCTTGAAACGAGTCTCCTTGAGAAGTACCCAATTCTCTCCTATTTTCTGCTGAATCCAACCAGCGTCCGAAGGAACAGAGTTTTTATGACATATAAAGCTTCCTTCAAATCCCAAGTCCATGCCTCCACAACCAGAGAATAATGACAAGACTCTCAATGCTCCATCAGTCGTTCTCTCAGCAGGAAAGAGTAAGGGAACAGCTAATTCTGAAGCCAAGACATCAGAATAAGTGTTTACTTTGGGATATTTATTATTGCTCATGGACATCCTTTGGTATTATCTGATTTTCACTTGTGTTCTATGCTCATCGTAGACAAGGCGGTGGGCCTCATGGGCATCGAAGTCTACTTTTGTGCGGGTGAAGTCCGGCACATTGTAGGAATCCATCATCTCACGATAGAATTTGCGTGGGTCACGCTGTGGGAGCAGGAAAGGTTTGGTGACATTCCCCTGCTCATCGATAGAGGCGAGGAACAGCTGGGCGTACATACCGTCCTCGCGTTTGGAGGAGAAGACAAACCATCGGCTGTTGCTGCTCCAATTATGCCAGCTTTCCGTCTTCGGGCTGTTCACCTCGGTGATTGGACGTGTCTCACGGGTTTTCAGATCCATCAGCCACAAGTCAGCCTCCGGGTGGAAGACAGGGAAATTGCTGAAGTCGCTGACGGTGTACATCAGCCATCGTCCATCATAGGAAGGACGTACCTGCGTGAAACTTTTGTCCAATTCACGGGCATTGAGCAAGGTATCGACCGTCTCTCCAAACGAGGCGGTGGCAGCGTCGAAGGAGATGGCACATAGAGAGCACTTCACTTTGTCGTACTCCGCAGGCACATTGCATGGTTTCGACGAACTGTAATAGAGCGTCTTGCCATCGGGCGAGAAAGCCGGGAAAATCTCCAAGTCCTCGGTACGGAGGAGAGGTGAGAGCACCAGTTCGCTGGTACGGGTGTCGAGCAGGATCAGATCGCTGAATTTATGATAAGCTTCAATCCGCTTCTCCTTTGCCACATAGAAAGACTGATGCACGGAGTTGACCGCATAGACACAATAGTTGCCATCGGGATGCCAATAGGCATAGCTGCCGGCGGCAAGGGTGGTCTCCGTCTTGGTATTGAGCCACTCCTGATGTCCGTCTTTTTGTATCAGCGTCCCGCCATTGTCACCACGTATCTGCATGGTCAGCCTCGAGGGATCCGTACGATTGGCCGTGTGGCAATTCATGCAACGGCCAGGGACGAGCGTCTCGGTGAAGACAGGCAGCTCGTCGAAGGAGTGCAGGTCACGCTGATAGATGCCGATATTGCCGCCCACCTCATAACCAGGTGGGATGCGACGATAGGTAAGTCCATAGTCATCGAGGGCGGCATCACTCACATGAATGGTGAAATCCTGGTATTGTTTCCACTGTCCATCACGGAGCGCACAGACAGTGACAATCAGGTCGCCCCCCCTGTTCTGCTCCGTCAGTTGGCGCCATTCGTCGATATCAAAATCCGCATAACGTCCTGCGGCATGCACTTCCCCGTTCTTGGAGCCTTTGACCATGACATCGATACGCTCCACGCTCTCATCAGCCATGGTGAAGTCGAGCGGTGCGATACCCACCGGAATGGTCACCCCGACATAATCGGGATAGATTTCCGGCTGTTGTGCCATCTGACGGGCATCATGAACACGCTTTCCACAGGAGGCGAGCCCCGCCAAAAATAGTAGTATGACGATGATATTTCTCATTGTTGCCCTTGTCTCATCTGTTTGAAGAAATTCATATATGGCGAGCTGTCATTTCCGCCCCCATTCCGGGCGCATTGCACGACATCCTGATACACCAAGGGCATCGTCGAATAGCCGCCATATTGTTGCGCCAGCTGCAAGTATTGCATGAAAGCCGGCACATTGCCATTGAGCAGCATCTGTGCCAACATATAGTCGAGCGCCATCTTGTTTTCCGGATTGGTGGAAAAGAGGATATAAAACATCTTGTCCAACTCCGGATAGCTGAAGAGGAAGTCGTCCTTGTAGCGGAATTGTCGGATTTTTCCCCATACAGGATGGGCATTGATCTTATCCTCATGACCCAAGTATGTCTCTGCCTCTTTTGCCCATTTCCTATAGAAGAGCGACTTCTTCAGCAAGTCAATCTGCTTGCGTGCCGGCTGATAATGTCCATTTACCAGCATACACTCCACTATCCGCTGTGTACAACGCCCGCTCTTGTGGGCATTGAGGATAGACTCCTGAGTGTCGAACATATAGCGTTGGGATGAATTGACCATTCCCAACCGCCAGAACGTCTCTGCGGAGGGGAGCATTGAAGTGAGGTCACGCTGTCGCGGCATGATCAAAGCGTCGGGTCCACTCTGCCAGAAATCAAACTGCCGGTCTGCCAGTTGTCGTCGCTGTGACAAGGCAAGATTGACACACACCGAACTGAAAGGTGTCTTTACCTGATATTCTGACGCCCGGTCGATGATGTCGTCCCACCGCTCATTTCGTACGAGATAATCCTGACAGATTAATTCATATTTCTCACGGTCAAAGCCTTGCGTCAGGGAGAGACATGCCAATACCGCAAGCACCAGTACTTGGGCGGCCCATACCAGGCGGTTGTTGATTCGGGAGGGCATGACGGCCAGCAGGACAATGACCACCGGCAGGATCCACATCATGGCGCACCCGGTCTCAGGAATACGATAGTAGACGATGCCCGTGATGACGGAGGCTAATGACCATTGCGGCAACAGCCAGTGATAAGCCACCATGATCAGCAGGAGCAAGTACAAAAGCGTCCATAGCGATTTCCACCCACTGCGGACGACACGCAAGACAACATATATTCCTGCCACGGGGCCTACAGTCCAATAAAGCACAGGTATCAGCACCACATCGGCCAACAGACCGCGCCATGAGAAAAGCCTCGGTCTCAAAAGGACTGCCGTCAGGGTGAGACACAAAGCGACGCCATAGGATAGCAACACGCTCTCATCGCCCATCATCCACAACAAGAGGAGGGAAGGCACAAAAGACAGCAAATACCACTGCCGCCGTGCAGGATCTAAGAGACGTGCCGTGAGCCGCTGCAAGACGACGAAGACGACAGCCAGCATCAATGCCCCTATCCATGGGATATAATAGAATTGAACAATCCCCTCGCCCATCCATGCCGCCAATCCACCGGGCACGCTAAGACTCTTCACAAGATAGTCACATGTCCACAGAAACAGTTGATACTGTTCCTGATAGGACAGCGCATGTGGATAGCAGCGCCACCAGAAGAGGTAAATCAGGCTGAAAAAAATCAGGCTGACCCCTATTTTCCAGTATTTGTTGAAAAATGCTCTCATGAATGTGCAAAGTTAGCGTTTTTTATTGAAATAAGCGTGAGAAAAGTGAAAATTGAAAAAAACACCCTGCCACTTAGTAGTGAGCAGGGTGCTTTTTATGATTTTGGTGAAGACATTTTACTTAGCCTTGAAGTGCCAGTAAGTAGCCTCGCCCCAGTTGCCGAGTCCGTCGAATGCGCCACCGTCGGGATAGACGAGACACATCTTCGAGCCAGTGAGGTAAACCACCTCGAATGTGGTAGGCATGTTACCGCCAGAGTTGATCTCGTATGGGAAGAGGATGGTACCAGCTGTAGTGTTCAGGTTGGCCACCTTCCAGTCATTAGCTACGGAAGTATCAAACTCGTATGTACCATTGTTGAGGGTAGATCCGTTTCCGGCATAGCGGGTGATAGTGCCCTGGCCAGTGAGGGTGAAGTAAGCATCCATGCTCTCGTCGCCATGAGCGGCACCGTCATTGGTGTGATTGAGCTGTGTCAAGAGACCTTCCTCATCGACGACACCCCACCACTGTCCGTTGTGAGCTGTACCGACATCAGCACCGTTGCCACCGCAGTAACCCATGTTGCCCCAAACGGTATTCTCACCGTCATAGTCCCATGTCCAAGACTTGCTGGCGTCAGCGCCATAACCTACAGCCATACCTCCGATATCCGTGCTGCTGGTGAAGTGCCAGTATGTAGCCTCACCCCAGTTGCCGAGTCCGTCGAATGCGCCACCGTCGGGATAGACGAGTGTCATCTTGTCCGGAGTCAAATAGACGATTTCATATCTTCCGGGGATGTTACCACCAGAGTTGATCTCATAAGGCCAGAGAATAGCGGTGGTGACCAGGTCGCCCACTTTCCATGCTGAAGGATCAGAAGCATTGTAGTTCTCCACAGTGTAGGCACCCTTGCGGATCACGTTTCCGTCCTTGTCATAACTGGTAATGAAGCCCTCGTCATCGATCACCATGTAAGCGTTGATGCTCTCGTCGCCATGAGCGGCACCATCTGGTGTGTGTTGCAGTTGATCCATGAATCCGCTCAGGTCGCCGTCGTCATCGAGACCGACGCCCCACCACTGGCCATTGCCAGTAAGACCGACGTCAGCGCCGCTACCGCCACAGTAACCCATGTTACCCCATACAGTACCACTGACAGAGGGATCCCATTTCCAGGTCTTTGTTCCGTATTCGTCGCTGGCGAGCAGACGGATCTCCGGATCAAGCTCCTGTTGAACAAATACATTGACCGTCTTTTCAACGACAGTCACAGAACCGTCGGTATTGACCACACGGAGGTAATAAGTCTGGTTAGGATCAGAGCCACGTTTTGGCTTGATGGAGAATGACCCTTTGTATCCATATGCGAGCAAGTTCTCACTGTCATCGGAGAGCAAATTGTAGACAGACACCATGGTTGCCGGTGTTGTCGTATAGGTGAAATAGTTGCCGTCGGCAGCAGGATTTCCATCCACGTCCGTCTGTGTTATTTTCACGCATCCGTCGAGTTCAGAAGCCGAAGTGGTATAAAGTGTGAGATCTTTCTCCTCCTTGATGGGATCGCACGATGCCAGTAAGGCTACTGCCACAGCCAAGCAAATAATACATTTTTTCATATTTCTTGATTGTTTAATGTTGATTAATAAGAAGGAGTTCCTGACATATTCCAGTCGGTATCACTGTCATACCATCCTGGATTCTGCTTGAGGATCGTCTCGTCGTTATAGTAGCTAATCTGTGAGGGAGGTTTGGGCAGGAAGCCATTGGTTCTGGCATAGCGTTTTGCCCATCCGGTAGAACCGTGTCTGAGCGATTTCTCGTTCTTGCCAGTGTAATAGATTCTTGAGCCCACCTGGTGCTGCAGTGCCTGGGCAGCCTCGCAACTCTCACCACCGTCGATGCCCGACCAGCGGCGCAAGTCGTTGTAGCGAAGACCCTCACCAGCCAACTCAAATCGACGCTCGCTCTTGATATTATCCCATGTGTAGGGGATGTCAGCAAGACCGGCGCGACGACGCACTTTGTTCATCTCGGTATTGGTACCTGTCAACTCAGAGTGCATCAGCATCACATCAGCCATACGCAGCAACATGATGTCGCAGAAGTGGTCACCCTGGAAGGAGTTTCCATTAGGAGCATCAGTAGCGGTATTGGCTTTGCGCCATACGCCCCACCATGTGTAAGAGTCGTTGAAGTCGTCGAAGGATGTGGCCATTGCTGTCACAGGCATCCACTTCTTGTTATAGTAGCCAGTCTCCTCAGAGCAGGAGGTGGTGTAATAGAACTTACCGTCGAACTCCTCGGGAGCATTTAGGATAGTAGCTTTCTTACGTGGGTCGTTGTTTGGCCAATCTTCCCAGAGATTAGAGTTGATCACACCCTGTCCCCATCCTTGTCCGAAGGGGAAGGACTCTACCTTACCATTGACACCACCTGCGCCGTCATCGTCGCAGCGGAGACCGCAATACAGAGAAGCCTGGTTGCAGAATCCCATACCGATGGTACCGTTCCATGATCCAGCGTTCATATACTGTACTTGGAACATCTCCTCCACGTTGCCGTTGCCAACCCAGAACTTGCCTTGGTCAGCGAGGTCTTTCACAAACTCATAGTCTGGAGCTGTCACACTGTTGGAGTACTGCCAAAGAAGTCTGAAGTCCTCTACGAGCGAGTAGCCACTGTTGTCGATAGCGTCCTTCAGGTAGCCAGCCACGATGTCTTTTGTCAGACTGGGGTTGGTCACACCCTCCTGCTCGGGAAGCTCCACGGCAGCGGGGTTAGCGGAAGCGATTTCACCGACCTTCTTATAGAAGCCCTCATAGAAGAGGTATGCACGTCCGAGGAAGCCTTCTGCGGCGCCCTTTGTGGCATGTCCGTCACCCATGGTGGTAGCGCCATGCTGCATCAGGTTGGCAGCACTCACGAAGTCTGCGAGGATATGCGGATAGATCTCATCCTCAGCTGAGAGCTGTGGACATGGTGTTGGAGCTGCCGGAGCCCAGTATGCGGGGATGTCACCCCAGAACTGTGTTCCCCAGAGGTAGAACAGTCCACGCATGAAGTAAGCCTCGCCAAGCAGCTGGTTACGGGTGTTTTCCTGACCTGTCCAGTCGAAAGCGTCGACAGCGGCGATAATAGCGTTGGCACGGGCGATACCCACATAGGTGTTGTGCCATGCATTGTCAAAGAGAGTGGCCTTGTTGGTCATCAAGTGAGCCACGGCATGAGCCTCTACGTCACCTGTACCACCAGCGCCGTTGGCATCGTCAGACATGATGTAGTTGACGAACCATGGCGTTTCGAGCGGACTGGTACTGAACTGATTGAGTACGCCGTAGAGGGCAGCCAATTCCTTGTTAAGGTCATCGGCAGATGCTGGATAGTTGCCGGTGTTGGCCTCAGTGTAATTGGTGGAATCGAGGGCATCCTCGCACGATGCGAAGGCGAAGATAGCCACGATAGCCATTAAATATATTTTTTTCATAATTTCTGTTATGCTAAAATGTTTTTATTAAGCCAACAATTTTACTTAATCTCAGAGATGATAACCGAGCGGCTCATTTGAGGATCGTTGAAGTAGAGGTTCTCCACACCACCCTTAGAGTCGAGTACGAGACTGCTTGCAGGTACGCCATATTCGTTGACAAGCATGTCGTAGACATTCTTGGCACGGTTCTCTGCCAGCCACTCGTTGCGCTCAGCGGAGCCGGTAGCCTTGTCGGCATAACCCATCACGCTGTACTTCTTGCCAGGGTTCTGACGGATCATCTGTGCGATGGTGCTCAGGTTGACACGCTCACGGTTGACGATGTCGGTCTTGCTGATTTCGAAGTTCACGAAATAAGGATAGGTGATCACCTTCTCATTGGTGATGACGGTATTGGTGTTGACAGGAGTCTGGTTCTTCAGACGCTCGTTGTCAGCACGCAGTTTGTTGATCTCACCATTGAGGCGGTCGATTTCAGTATTGTCGGTGACATACTCAATTCTTGTCTGTGGAACGATAGCGGGAGCGGGTTTCGCACCGGCTTTCTTGTCTTTGAAGGTGATGCTTGCACCAACGAGATAGGTACGTGCGGTGGGATAGAGACCCACGTCGATACCACGTGCCCAACTCCATTTACCACCAGACGAGCCCACTTCAGGATCCACACCGGTGTAACCTGTGAAGGTGTAGAGGTTCTGAGCCTGTACATAGATGCGGAACTTGTCGAAAGGAGTGCTCTTGAGGAAGCGGCCGAAGTCGTAACCGAGGGTCACGTTCTGGATACGGAAGTAGTCTGCATCCTGCACGTAGCGTGTGGAGATCCACTGCTCGTTGGTGCTACCCACGGAGAGTCGAGGCATTGTGTTGCTGGTGCCTTCACCATGCCAACGGTCGAAAGCGTCGACGGTGTAGTTCTGATAGGCGTTAGCCAGCAGAGCAGTACGATACTGTTGTGCCACCTGCATGCCGAATGCGCCAGAACCGGTTACGCTGAAGTCGAAGCCCTTCCACTCGAAGCCAAGGCTTACACCGAGCGTGATATCGGGATGTGGATTACCAATATTGTGGCGGTCGCCGTCGAGTGTGATGACGCCATCACCATTGTAGTCGTCCCAGATGCAGTCGCCAGGCTGTGCGTCGGCGAGAACTGCCTGTCCGGCAGCCTGAGCCTGAGCGATCTGCTCCCAGCTCTGCCAGATGCCGCTGTAAGACATACCAGAGAAGTAGCCGATAGGCTGTCCCTTCTCTACGAGTGAGATATAACCAGAGTTCTCGAAGAGTCCATCACCCTCGCTGTCACCGAGCACACCAGAGTTGGTGGCCAGACGTGTCACCTTATTCTTATTGGTGGCCACATTGACATTAGCATGATAGTTGAAGTCGGAGCCAATTCTGTCGCGCCATGAGAGAGCCACCTCAAAACCTGTGTTCTCCACGTCGCCAAGGTTCAGATAAGGAGCCTCCTCATAACCGAGCACCTCATCACGGTCGGCCTGTACAAGCCAGTCCTTTGTGGTCTTCTTGTACCAGTCGAAGTTCAAGCCCAGACGGCTTCCGAAGAAGAGAGCGTCGAAACCGATGTTCAGCTGCTCTGAAGTCTCCCATGTCACATCAGGATTTGGCGCATTACGTGCGTAGGCACCTGTCGTGTACACATTACGGTTGACAGTATTCTCCATACCGTTGCCGAACTTGTAACCATAGTCGGCATAGTTTGTGGGTGAGAAGCCTACGTTGGAGAGATAATAGAAGTTGCCGATGTTACAGTTACCATTCTGTCCCCAGCTTGCACGGAGTTTGAAGAAGTTCATCCATGAGCGTGCGCCTTCCATGAATTTCTCGTTGGTGATAACCCAACCACCAGACACTGATGGGAAGTAACCCCAGCGATTGCCGCGTGAGAAGTTGTTGGAGCCGTCGGCACGGAGGATGGCGGTCAACATATATTTCTCATCGTAGTTCCAGTTGATACGTCCGAAGAACGAGGCGATGGTTCCCTGCATGGGGTTGTCATATCCGCTGTGTCCCTGGATATATTGTGTCTCGACATTACTCAATACAGCGTATGGCCATCCGTTCAGAATCAGAGAGTTGAGGTTTTCCTCGCCGACAGTGGCGTTCATAGAAAGACCTGTACTCCAGTGTGAGCGCTCAAATGACTGACCAACCAACATATCGAAATTGTGCTTGCCCAATGTCGGGAAGATGTAAGAGAGCGTGTTCTCAATGGAGAAGCTTGATCCCTGTGACTGGCTCTGTGAGATGCTGTAGGCATTGCTGGATGATGTGAAGCTTGAAGAGTATGGTTTGGACTCTGAGCGATAGTTGCTTGCACTGTATCCTGTGTTGAATTGTCCACGATATCTCAGATTCTTGACAGGCTCTAAGATCCAGTAGAATGTACCTCCCACACCGAAGTCGCGGTTTCGGTTGAGTGAGCTGTATCCACCATTGAGGAAATGGTTAAGAGGGTTGCTGTAAATCATATCGCTGTAGCCAGCGCCATTTGCCTTATAGGAAGCCAGTGTACCATCTTCATTATAGGGCTGTACCAGTGGAGAGGCGACATAGGCAGCCTGCATGATGTTCCAGTAGCCGTTACCCTCAGCCAGGTCATGGCTGGAATGATACCAGTAGGAGAGGTTCTCACCGACAGTAAGGATGTCGTGTGTCTTACCTTTCCAGAGGACATGCTCAGAGTTGATACGTCCACCATAGCGCTTGTAATCGGAGGCGTTGTCACCACCCATGATACCCTCATTGGAACTGTAGTTGAGGCTCATAGAGAATTTGGAGGCCTCGGTACCACCTGTGACGCTGACAGCGTGGCTGAACTGGAGAGCGTTTTCGTTCTCATACTCCTTGAACCAATCGGTGCCTTCCCATCCGTTGGCCACTTTCTGAAGAATAGACTGTGGAACGAGTTTTGACCAGTCAGTCGGTGTTCCGTATGTATTGAAGTTGGTCTCGTTGATCAGCTGCATATACTGCTGTGCGGTGACCAGACCGGGCACCTTGTAGGCATTGGAGACACCTACGAAGCCGTCATACTGAACCTGGATGGCGCCAGCCTTGCCCTGCTTGGTGGTGACGAGGATCACACCGTTGGCAGCACGTGCACCATAGATGGCAGCCGAGGCAGCATCCTTGAGCACGTCGATGCTCTCGATATCGTTGGGGTTCAGACCGTTCAGACCATCATCTGCTGTACCGCTCTGGATACCATCGATAATCAACAGAGGAGAGGAGGTACCGATAGTACCCATACCACGGATGTTCACCTTGAATCCCTTACCTGGCTGAGCGGAGCTCTGTGTGATCTGCACACCAGGAGTAGAAGACTGCATGGCAGTAAGTGCGTTGGTAGTGTTAAGTTTGGCGATGTCCTCACCCTTCACCTGTACGGTAGCACCGGTGACGAGTTTTTTCTTCTGTACGCCATAACCCACGACCACAACTTCCTCAAGCATGTCAGCATTCTCACTGAGAGTGATTGAGAAAGTAGACTGGTTGCCGACAGGGATTTCCTGGGTGGCATAGCCCACATAGGAAATCACGAGCACAGCGCCAGGCCGCACGTCGAGAGTGAAGTTACCGTCTAAGTCGGTAACCGTACCGTTGCTGGTGCCTTTCTCCATGACTGAGGCTCCAATCACTGGACCCTCAGCGTCTGTTACGACACCACTGACCTTCTTTGTCTGCTGAGCCACCTTCGTGGTTCCATCGGATGCGGCGGCATAGAGGGGGGACCAACATCCCACGCCTATGCATACACCCATCAGCAGCACTGTTTTTCTGAAATTCAAATTCATACTTAAGTATATTAGGTTAAATAGAGAAAAATCTTTTGCAAAATCTTTCAGCAGATACTTTCAGCCACATGCCAACAAGATTCGTCAACTTCCCATATATAATATATTATAAGGTGTAACACAAGAATAGTGTTTTTGCCAATCAATACTTAGGGTTGTTAGGTTTTGATACATCTTTGAGACGTTACACTTGTTTTCAATTTGCAAAGGTAAATCAAAAAATGCTAAAATCGTAATATTATTTTGACATTTTTTGATACTTTATACGAATATTTATAAAAAAGTATCAAAAAAACGTGTAAAAAGCGCCCTTTCTCGTTGTCACGAATGTTTTTGAGTCTAAAAAACAAGTCCATTTGATGCTATCCCGAGAAAAATATATAATTTTGCAGGTGATAAGGCTTGTGACGGTTTGAGAATATGTCCACACTGAAGGAGAAGACAGCGAAAGGCCTGTTATGGGGCGGACTGAGCAATGGCATCCAGCAGTTGCTCAACCTCATCATTGGTATTTTCTTAGCCCGTCTGCTCTCCCAGTCGGACTATGGCATGGTGGGGATGCTGGCGATTTTCACCGCATTGGGCACCACCTTGCAAGAGGGAGGTTTCATCAGTGCCCTCAGCAAAAGGAAGCATGCGTCATACGATGATTTCAATGCTGTTTTCTGGACGAGTGTGGGCATAGGAGTCACCATCTATCTTCTCCTGTTCTTTTCCGCACCGTTGATTGCACGATTCTATGGAGAGCCGCGGCTGGTGCCGCTCTCGCGCTATATCTTCCTCAGTTTTCTCATCTCCAGTTTCAGCACAGCCCCCAGGGCCTATATGTTTCGCAACATGATGGTGCGGGAGACATCGATTATGACCACCATCAGCTTAGCGGTGTCAGGCATTGTGGCGATAGCCATGGCCTATTTGGGGATGGCGTACTGGGGCATCGCCACCCAGACCATCGTGTATATCTCACTGAACACCTGTCAGAGTTTTCGCATCACCCGGTGGCGTCCCTCACGCAAGGTGAGCCTCCGTCCTATTCGTGAGATGATAGGCTTCAGCAGTCGCCTGATCATCACCAACGTTTTCAACATTATCAACCAGAACGTGTTTTCGGTGATCTTAGGCCGCCTTTACACGCCCCATGATGTGGGCAATTACACACAGGCCAACAAATGGAACACGATGGGCTCCTCGCTCATCAGCAATATGCTCCACGGCATTGCCCAACCCGTTTTTACTCGTGTGGAAGACGACATTGTCCGTCAGAAGAAGATATTGCGCAAGTTGTTACGTTTCACAGCCTTTGTGAGTTTTCCGCTCATGTTGGGTCTGGCACTTGTGTCCAAGGAATTTATCGTCATCCTCATCACGGAGAAATGGTTGGAGAGTGCCAAAATCATGCAATTTCTCTGCGTGGCAGGGGCTTTCACCCCTATTTCGATGCTTTTCGCCCACCTGATTATCAGCCGCGGCCATTCTTCCACCTATATGTGGTGTACGATAGGGCTTTGTGTGCTGCAAACCATTGTCGCTCTGAGCATGGCGCCCCATGGTGTCCATGCTATGGTAGCTGCCTACACGGTAGTGAGCATCGCATGGACATGGGTGTGGCTGAGAATGGCACATCGTGAGACATTCATCACCTTCAGGGAGTTTCTACGTGATATCTCTCCATATTTTCTTCTTTCCCTCGTCCTTTGTATTGCCGCTTATTTCATCACCCTCGGCATCGACAACATTTACTTGCGCCTTCTCGCCAAGATACTGCTTGTGGCGATACCCTACCTGGTAATATTATGGTTTTTGGGCAGCACGATTTTAAAAGAAAGCGTGAAATTTATATTTGGGAGGATTCTGTAAATTCCCGCTATAAAGTGATGGCTGCTGCAACCATTCAGCGAATGATTTTTTATGGCTATGGTGTGACTCTGACGAATCAGAAACCTGCATCCAAATAAAGCATAAAATACTATTATCTGATTTTGATCACCTACTTATAAATCCCAGAGAGACCTGACTTCTATAGGATTTTTGTTGCCTTTTATTTTGTATTTCGATTCCCATGCACTATCTTTGTGTCTTGAAAGGGCCACAGGGATGATCCTGCGTCTTTCCATCAAACCACTCACCACAAACCTCACACCATAAGCCACAAGCCACATGCCATCATCCAACATAGACATCTCCGTACTGATACTCTTTTTCAACCGCCCCGACCATTTGCAACGGCTTTTCGATGAAATCAGGAAGGCACGTCCGGCACGGCTTTTCCTATACCAGGACGGGGCACGCAATGAGGCCGACCTGCCACGGATGGAAGCATGCCGGAAAATTGTGGAGGACATCGACTGGGACTGTGAGGTGCATCGACGCTATCAGGACAAGAACTATGGTTGCGACCCCTCCAACTACCTGTCGCAGCGATGGGCATTCTCGCAGACAGACAAATGCATCATTTTCGAGGACGACGATGTGCCCTCACAGTCATTTTTCCCCTTTTGCAAGGAGATGCTCGACCGCTATGAGCATGACGAGCGCATCACCATGATTGCGGGATTCAACGAAGACGAGATCACCGCCGACGTGCCCGACAGCTATTTCTTCACCTCTGTATTCTCTATCTGGGGATGGGCCACATGGCGCAGGGTTGTCGACAAATGGGAGGGCGACTATGCATTCCTCGACGACGAGTACAGCATGCGACAGCTGAAGTCGCTTGTCAGCCAACGACGTTACCGAAGTGATTTCATGCGCATGTGCCAACAACACCGTGACAGCGGAAAGGAATACTACGAGAGTATTTTCTGGGCCTGCAACCTGCTGAACTCCGGCCTGGCCATCATGCCTACCAAAAACATGATCAACAATTTAGGTCTCTCTGACGACTCGACCCATTTTTCCGGGAGTATCAAGACCACGCCAAGAGGTTATCGCCGCATTTTCACCATGAAGCGTCACGAGACGGATTTTCCTCTCCGCCATCCCAAATATGTCATTGAAAACGTTGCCTACAAGGAGCGTGTCTATAAAAACCATGCCTGGGGCCATCCATGGATCAAAATCGGCCGCTCATTCGAGGAATTGTTCCTCAATCTCCGCTATGGGAATTTCAAGATCATTGGCAAAGCCCTTTCCCGCCGCATCGGCATCTGGATGGGAAAGCGAAAACACTTGTAGGTTAATTAGGAATCAGGTAGGTAGGAATTAGGAATTTTTTCTAAGTAGGCAAGGAGGGAAGACGGGGTTTTATCATCCATACAATTTTTTGGACTGGATGTAAGAGGCCACTTGTGGAGGAACAAGATCGGAGTAGGGTTGTCCGGATAGGATACGCTGCCGTATTTCCGTGCTGCTGATGTCTATCAAATCCATCTGCACAAGCCGTACATTTTTGGGAAGACCATCCGGGTCTATCTCTGTCCCCCTTCGGGGATAAACAACAATAGAATAATTGGCCAGGATTTGCTCGTGCTCATACCAAGAGTCAAACTTTGCCCAATTGTCACCTCCCACCAACAAGATGAATTTCCGCTCAGGGAAATCCTTTGACAACGCCTGCAACGTATGCCATGTATAGGACGGACGCGGCAGCGAGAACTCATAGTCGCTGGCCACAAGTCCCGGCTGGTCAGCCACCGCCAAGCGGGTCATCGCCAACCGCTCATTGTCATCCAGCAAATCCGCCTGACTCTTCCATGGATTCTGCGGTGTCACCAACAACCACACCTCATCAAGGCGGGCTTTACGACGTATTTTTTCAGCCAACGTCAAATGGCCGTTGTGGATAGGATTGAAAGACCCGCCAAAGATGCCCGTACGAACCTTTCTCATCCCAAGAAATCCTTGACAATCCCGTATGCCTCCTCTTCCGCTGTCTGCAAGTCATCGTTGATGACCACACGGTCGAATCTCTCAGCGAAAGTCAGTTCGAAAGCGGCACGGGCTATACGCTGCTCTATCACCTCCGGGGCATCCGTACCACGATTCACAAGACGCTGGCGCAAGGCATCAATCGAAGGCGGTTGGATGAACAGGCTCAACGCCTCGTCACCATAATGCTCCTTGATGCTGCAGCCGCCCTTGACATCGACATCAAACACCACATTCTGGCCTTTGGACAGTTGGCGTTCCACCTGTGCCTTCATGGTGCCATAGAAACGGTCCTCATAGACCTCCTCATATTCAAGGAAAGCATTCTCCTCGATACGTTTACGGAACTCCTCCGGGGTGACAAAGAAATATTCCACCCCATCCTGCTCAGTACCTCTCGGGGGTCGGCTTGTACAACTGATGGAGAAATACAATTCCAACTCCGGGTGTTCGCGCATCAACCATCCGATAATGGTGCTTTTTCCGCTACCGCTGGGCGCTGAGACCACCAGACATTTTCCACGACGGGGTTTCTTCTTTTGACTCATGATATATATGAAAAATATTTGATGACGGTAAATTCACATTTTACAGTATGATATGCCGGAGTCTCTATAGCACGTTGAGCACCTGTTCCTTGATTTGCTCCAACTCATCCTTCATGCGTACCACGATATTTTGCATCTCCGCCTGGTTGCTCTTCGACCCGGTGGTATTGATCTCACGTCCCATCTCCTGGGCGATAAAACCGAGTTTCTTACCCTGGCTGCTGCTCTCCTCCATCGTCTGTCGGAAATACGAGAGATGGTTGGCGAGACGCTGTTTCTCCTCGCTGATATCCAGTTTCTCAATATAGTAGATGAGCTCTTGCTCCAGGCGGTTCTTGTCGTAGTCAACCTCAGGGATGGCGGAGAGTCCTTCGATAATGCGTGAACGGATTTTTTCGATGCGAGACTTCTCGTAGGGTTCGATCGCTTCGAGAAAAGCGGCGATATTGTCAAGTTTCTCCGAGAATTTGCACTGCAGAGCTGCACCCTCCTGTTTTCTGAAGTCCACCAACTGCCCTATAGCCTGCTCAATGGCTTGGCATGCCACCGTCCATTCCTCATCGGTAAGCACCTCGACGTCCATCCTCGTGGTCACATCAGGCATCCGAAGCAACACATAAAACCATTCCTTTGGCTCTGGAATCCCCGTTTGGGCAGAGATTGCCTTGATCTGATGATAGTAGTTCTCCACCAATGCGGCGTTGATAGGGGTAGCATCGGTAGAAGCCTCCTTCTCTATCCAGATGGAGAAGTCCACCTTACCACGCACGAGGCTGTTGGCAATCATCTGGCGGATCAGCATCTCCTTCTCCCGATAGAGAGGAGCGATACGTGTGGAGAGGTCGAGTGACTTGCTGTTGAGTGATTTCACCTCGACGTTGATTTTTTTGTCTTTGTACGTTACGACAGCCTTGCCGTAACCAGTCATAGATAGTATCATATAGTTTAGAATTATACTGGCGGTTTTGTGTCACTGATGAACCGACATTTAACGGGGACGCGCGGTTTTTGATCTCTAAAATATTGTGTGTAAAACTAAATTTTATGCAAAAATACAAAAATCTGCGGAAAAAGATGTATTTTTGCATTTTAATTTTAATAGCATGTCTTGCATATTAAGCATTGATACGAGTACTGACGTCTGTTCTGTGGCATTAAGCCAAGACGGAATGTGTATTTTTCACCAAGAAGACTTCGACGGTCACAAGCATTCCGAGAACATCGGACTGTTTGTCGATGCGGCCATGTCGTTTGCCGACAGCCATGCCATCCCTCTCGATGCCGTCGCCGTGAGCAGTGGCCCAGGGTCATACACAGGACTTCGCATCGGCGTTTCCATGGCCAAGGGCATCTGTTATGCCTTAGGCATCAAGCTCATCGCCGTGCCCACCCTGCAGCTGCTCTCCGTGCCGGTGCTGCTGCAGATGGACCTTGAGGACGATGCCTTGCTGTGCCCCATGGTCGACGCCCGCAGGATGGAGGTCTATGCCGCCATCTACGACCGCAGCCTTCGTGAGGTGCGCGCCATCCAAGCCGACGTGGTAGAGGCCGACACCTACCAGCCCTGGCTCGACAGTCACCCCGTCTATTTCTTCGGCAATGGCTCCGGCAAATGCCAAGAAGTCATCCGGCATCCCCACGCCCATTTCTTAGAAGGCAAGAAGCCATTAGCCAAATACATGTTTCCACTGGCTGAGAAACGCATCGCCATGGAACAATATGAGGATGTGGCCTACTTTACCCCCTTCTATCTGAAAGACTTTGTGGCAAAGAAAGCCAAAAACAAGATCCTCGACCGACAGTACCCATAAAAAACCACAACCCCCAAAATATACAGAGATGAACATAGAAGGCTTAGACTACAATACCCAGCGTGAGCACCTCATACTGCCAGAATATGGCCGTGTAGTGCAAAAAATGGTCGACCATGCCGTCGGGCTGCCCACCAAGGAGGAGCGCCAGCGATGTGCGGAGACCATCATCGACGTGATGCAACGGATGTTCCCCCAGAATGGCACCTCCGAGGACCACAACCAAAAACTTTGGGACCATCTGGCACTGATGAGCAACTTCAAATTAGACATCGACTATCCCTGCGACGTCAGCCAGGCCCTGCGTATCGCCGACAAGCCAGAACCTATGCCCTACCCCATGAAGCCCATTCCCGTGCGGCACTATGGCAACATGATGTTTGAGGTTTTTGAAAAACTGAAAAACATGCCCGAGGGTCCCGAGCGCGATGAGCTCGCCCGTATCACCGCCAACCAGATGAAGCGCTGCCTCTATCAGTGGAGCCACGGCTCCGCCGACGATGAGAAGGTGGCTGCCGACCTGGCACGTTTTACCGACGGCGTGATACAACTTGACCTCAAGACGTTCGTCTTTGAGAAAATGAACGAGCGCGACTTTGTGGAAAAGAAGAAAAAGAAGAAGTAGGCATCAGAAAAGATCACGCAGGCACTTACCGTTTCACCAACTCACCAACTTACAAAGCATGCAATCATTCGTCATCGAAGGAGGTTATCCCCTTAAAGGCACCATCACCCCGCAAGGAGCCAAGAACGAGGCCCTACAGGTCATCTGCGCATGTCTGCTCACCGACCAAGAGGTGCGCATCAAAAACATCCCCGACATTCTGGATGTCAACAACCTCATCCTCCTGCTCAAGGAAATGGGTGTGGAGATCTGCAAGAATGCCCCAGGCGATTTCACCTTCAAAGCCTCGGACTTAAGACTTGACTACATCGAGAGTGACGACTTTGTAAAGAAATGCTCATCCCTCCGTGGCAGTGTGCTCATGTTCGGACCCTTGCTCGCACGGTTTCACCGCGCCGTGATCGCCCAACCCGGTGGCGACAAAATCGGGCGACGGCGCTTAGACACCCATTTTTTGGGATTCAAGCACCTCGGTGCCACCTACCAGCGGATGGAGGGGCGTGACGTGTATGAAATCAAGGCCGATGAATTGAAAGGCTGCTATATGCTGCTCGACGAGGCCTCTGTGACCGGTACCGCCAACATCATCATGGCATCCGTACTGGCCAAGGGCACGACCACCATCTACAACGCTGCCTGCGAGCCTTATATCCAGCAGCTCTGCCACCTGCTCAACAGCATGGGCGCTGAAATCAGCGGCATCGCCTCCAACCTGCTCACCATCGTGGGAGTAGAAAAACTGCATGGAGCCACCCACACCATTCTGCCCGACATGATTGAAGTGGGGTCGTTCATCGGGATGGCCGCCATGGTGGGCGATGGCATCTTCCTCGAGGATGTCAAGACAGAGCACCTTGGTATCATCCCCGACGCCTTCCGACGACTGGGTGTGAGAATAGAAGTCAGGGATGGCGGCATCTTCATCCCCCGTCACGACACCTACGAGGTGGACTCTTTCATCGACGGAACCATCATGACCATTGCCGATGCGCCATGGCCCGGTCTTACCCCCGACTTGATCTCTGTCTTCTTGGTGGTGGCCACACAAGCCAGAGGAAGTGTGCTCTTCCATCAAAAAATGTTTGAGAGCCGCCTGTTCTTTGTAGACAAACTCATCGACATGGGCGCACAGATTATCCTCTGCGACCCACACCGCGCGGTGGTCATCGGCCATGACCATGCCAAGCAACTACGTGCCGGACGCATGACCAGCCCGGATATCCGTGCCGGTATCGCATTGCTCATAGCCGCACTGAGTGCCAAGGGCTCCAGTCGTATTGACAACATCGCGCAAATAGACCGCGG
>FLNZ01003255.1_pt1 | contig 20833 bp, 40 predicted proteins | sample 1140391 | NCBI WGS metagenome assembly FLNZ01 (sample SAMEA3878171, study PRJEB12797) | bioreactor metagenome | biome: Moose rumen | place: Sweden | collected 2011-10
AAGATGCTCTGCAAGTGTGCGACTATCAGCATTGCGAGGCAGACCACCCTTTGCCTTACTGAAATTCGTACACTCCAGGCTTGCCCAAAGAACGACATGGGCGTTTGGATATTCTTTTCTTTTAGCGACAATATGTGGCATCACACGGCTCATTTCAAGTGTTCTGATGTCCTCAATGAAATGCAGGGCTTCAGGGTGGTTTGCGTTGTGGCTGGCAATAGCGTTAGGGTCGTGATTCACACAAGCAATCACCTTAGCACATTTATCACCATGATAATGAGCATTTTCAACTCCAGTAGATGTACCGCCAGCCCCACAAAAGAGGTCAACATACAGAAGTTTAATCTTTTCTGCTATAATCATAATTGCTTTACTATTGTTTATCGCCTCTTGCAAGTACAGTTTGATTTTTGTGAGCCTCCGCTCGCTTCGCTCGACTGCGCTCACAAGAGGTGAAGAGATAAAGAGTTAAAGAGTGGATGCTGACACGGCTCTGACGTGACCGCTGCCGGTAGCCTTAGTGCCCCCGTAGTTGAGGTAGCCATAGCTGAAATGCAAGATCCAGGCATTCGTCGCAGAGTTCTCTGTCGAACTCCAGTACCAATCCTGCTCAATAGGTGTACCGCCGACATACTCAAGTGCCTCATTGATTGTCTTGAGATTGGTAAAAATAAGGTACAGCTCTGCAACACTTGGAATCCACCATCCTCCCTCAAGATGAATCTCACTATTCAGCCCAATCTCCTTTAAGTGTTCTGTATTTTCCTTGCCATTCCAGTCCGCGACTGCATCAATACACTCAGTGATGTACCTGTCATACTTTGTCTTATCTTTACGACAAGTCAACGTAATTTCCTCTCCGGCTGCCTCATCAGACAAAGCCACACAAATAGAGCGTGAACCGCACTTAATGGCAATACCGATGCAGTTGTCAACCTCACTTTCAGGATTCTCACCAGTGAACCGCACACAGAACCCATCGGCATATTGCAAATAAACGCCATCTGAAACATCTGAAGTGTCAGTGTTTACAATTGCTCCTTCTAATGTGTTGTCAGACTCCTCCATAATGAAATTGTAGGCTTCTTTTGCCTTGCTAATGTCGAAACCAAGCTGCTTCAGAAGCTCATGCTTGAAAGTTTGTTTTTCTGTCATTTGTTTTGATTTAATTAAGTGAATTTTGTTGTAATAGAAGAAAAGACCGCCATTTTTAGAATGACGGCCAATTATTTAACATAGATTAAGATGTTGAAGTCTCACCTAAAACAAAAGGCGGCCAGTACGACTATAGGCCCGATAATAAGAGCCGCCACAAGATTGAATGACATAAGAGCAAACACTACTGAGACGATTATTGTCAATGCCATTAACATTTTCGTCGTTTGTTTCATTTCATCAGATATAGTTATTTTGTCGCTGCTATATGTTTCTGGGTGTAAGGCCACCATTGAACTTATTGCCATGCTAAGTGCCACCGAAAACCAATAAATCTCCCAATAACTATCTGCCAATGCCCAATTATGCAAACCGCCTCCGATTGGTGAATCGCTGAAGATGTCTGGAATGACCAGAAACAATGATGCAGCCAGCATTATTACACCGATTATCAATGAGGCTGGGAAGGCAACAATCATACTTGCCCCGATTATGCCGCCAAATCTCAAGGACATGCTAACAAGGAACTCTGGCCAGGTCATTGTCTTGCGCTCATTTGAATCTGTCTGCATATCTTATTCTTGTTTAGTGTCAGCATCTTCGATGATATATTCCGTGTCCTCAAGTTTTGAGCGGAATCTGAATGTCTTTACCGCTCTCACCTTGTACCATAAAAACTCGCAAGCCTTTGAATAATGCCAGTAAACACGCTCTGTCACGTGCCCCTTTGACATGGATGTATAAGCTGTGCGCCCCCTGAAGGTGACATTGCCAACAATTATCTCGCAATCAGGATAGAAAAATGCCTGATACACAAAATCTTCAAAAGCACTCTTTGTCAAGATGTTCTTACTAAGCGCATCTGCAATTTTCTTGTTAGTGTTGAATTTTACATGAATTGTCTGCATATTGCTATTCGTTTTGGTTTGTCAATATAGAATAGTCATCTTCAGATAGAACCATAAACGGGTCAATCAATGTCTCAAAGGCATCGGCAAGGCCATTGGTGTATGCCCTCACTTCAGCTTTAGAGGAGAATGTCTTGCTTATGAGGTTATCGCTGAGTGCATAATGCTCACGGACATACTCAGCCCCTTCGTCATTCATGTCTTGCACAAGGTTTTGCCCAAGCAAGATATGGACGTGGTACTGAGATTCATTAAGGCTCTCCTGTTCTTTTTTCTCTTGCAGAATATTCCACTGGCGAAGATTCGGAATCACATAACCGACGGTTAGTTCCGTCAGGAGCCGGTTGAGATTGTGCTTCTGCTCATCATCGAAAGAGCCGTAGATGGAAGCAGCAGCAATCATGGCATTTCTTACTGAAAGCGAGAATTGCGTCCAGTCTTGCGCTCCAGGCTTTTCGTGCATTACCTCATGGAGTTTCTGTTCTATTTGCTCCATGTATGTCTTGTCAAATTTATTTTTACTCATAACTTAATAAAATATTTCTGGTATAGTGGTGTAATCGTCCTCATCATGCTCAGTCTTACAAGCGTAGCCAAGGCAAGGGTCATCTGGAATGTTCATTGCCCGCTGTTGAAGTGTTTCCTTCTTCTTCTGTATCATAATTGTCTGGTTTACAGTAATATTCCAACATTTCGTTTTTATCGCAATAATAAAAGAGATTTAATACGCGAGTTGCAATCTCATAGATACAAACACCATACTTTTCGCATACATCAAAGCAACTCTCACGCACCCTGTCATAATAAAGTGCTTCCTCCAATGTAAATGTAGGCTCTTTACTTTGAATGTCTATGTATTGAGATACCGTATCGTCAGGGTGAATGTCAATGCGTTTCTCAAACACTAACCAAAAGAAGAATTTTGCAACATCTTCCGGCAACTGAATTTCAAACTTGTTCTCTATCATAATTCCCTTGCATTAAATTGCTCAAGCAGTTCTCTTGCGGTGTAGTCGGCAAGATTCTTGTCCTTGATAAACTCACGAAACTCATCAATGGTGCCCTCCATGTCCTCGTAAAGCAAGTTAATGAGTGCTTCATCACTGTCAGTCTCGCCATCCCAATTGCCGTCAATCTCCTCGTCGCGCTGCTCACGATAAGCTTTTCCGATGATACTGAGAGCTTCTTCCTTTTTCTTGCATTTGATGTCCTCCCAATTGTAATAGAGCCAATCGTCAAGCCACCCTTCATAGCTCTCAGGAACATAATCATCTTTAAGAGCGGAACTTTTTGCATCGTCACTATCACCAAAGCTTTTCCCTTCACGCACAAGAGTCATGTGCTCCTCACTATCATAGCCAAGCCATTTAGCAATCGTGTCGAACTCAAACCACATAAAATCATTCAATTGTGTGGTTGTCGTATCTTCGCCAAGAACATCTTCAAGCAAAGGTTCGACAATATCCCAATCATCATCTGTGAGCATTTCAGCCCTTGCCTTGCCACCACTCCAGTAATCAAACTCCCGTGGCTCAATTTCTGTTACAAGTCTCATAATCCTAAGGTTTTAAGTTTTGTTTTTCCTGAATGAATTTCTCACGAATGTCCTCATTAAACGGAAGACCCTGAGGAGAATACGGATTTGTCTTTGGAATGTCTGCAATTGCCAATTCCCATGCCTTTTCAGCCTTACCGTCACGAATCCAATAAGCCAAGCACTCATTAAAGAAACGCTCAAGAATATAGTTCTGACGGCCTGTGTTGACCTGCCAACTTTCTTCCTTTGTAAGCCTTGGAGCATTTCTGTCAACGCCTTTATAATTGCAGATAATCCACTCAGCAAACTTATCTTGATTATTGCTGCTCAGTTCGATATAGAACCGGTTGATGTCGCTGTCAGACCTTGTTTCCCGATTGATGTAGCCCATCAGTTTGTTGTAGAAATGGTCTGCATCACAACCCTTGCCCCATACGCCATCGCAAATGTCGCGGGGTGCATTGTGATTGTAGGTATAATATACAAATTGCCTGATGGCCTGAATAGCCATGCACATTGCTTCAGTCATCTGTTTCATATTATTGGAATGTAAATTAATGTTATTATCGGTGGAACATACATTGTAAGAATACCTGAAAGAAAGAGGCGGTCGTGAAACCTGTATGCCCCAACAGCCGCCTCAATTATGCCCATCAGTTCAATGATGAGCAACCCAATCAAATACCAACATGGAATCATGTGTTTTCATCTTATATCGCAGCTTTTAATTGAACACCTTGAGAGGCATGACGCAAACGCCCCATATTGCTTTTCATCATAGCCATAATTTTGTCATGATATTCAGAACGCTGATTCTGAAGGCCACGGGAATCACGCACTTCCCATTTCTGAGTGTCAACATCAATGGTCTCGACAAACCTCTCAGGATTATCCCAATCGCCAAGCCTTGCTGAAAGGATAAGCGTGTTGGGGTGTCGTTTGGGGTTAAAATATTCGTTGGCACAGACACAATGGTGCTGTTTCATTCCCTCTTGGAAGAAATGTTCAATAGTCGGCAGCACTTTTATCTTAATCATGCCGTCAGTGATGACCACATCTGAATAGCATTGATGTTCAGCAACATACTGAGCTTTCATTGCATCAGCCTTCTTAATAGCCTCCACCATCTGTTTCCGTCGCATTTCACGCTCTTCCTTTTCTTTCTTACGCTGAATGTACTGAGCCGTTACATCATGAGCCTGTTTCAAGTCTTTCGGACAAGCATAGAAGGCATTGTGAATGTCCTTCTTTAGGCTGACCAACATGTCGATATAGTCACCATACAGACCATAATCCGATATTTCATAGTTGTTTCTCCAGCATATCTTCAGCGCAACCTTCAGTTCTTCTTGAGACTTGTACCTGTTTTTCTTATAGCACCAGTACGCATTGGGGTTACGCTTATATGCAGTCTCACAGAACGGGTCGTTCTTGAAATCACCAATTATAAACGTGGCCCAATCCTGGTCAAGGAAGTTGAATGGGTAGGGATAATCGGCAGCCTCCTTGAATATGCAGTATGGCACCGTATCAGTGGGGTGACTACGGTATTGGTACTCATACTGACGGCTTATGTCACGAATCTCCATTTCGGAATCGTATATAAACGTATCAGAATATCTTGGCATAGGCGGTCTTTTTCGTGCGATATACACATACTGACTGCCCCTAAACCACTGTTGGTGAACTTCGACGGGCTGAGTGGACCATCCCCTGCGATTGAACAGGTAGAACATTCTGTAGACCACCCAACCACCATACATCTGAAGAACACCATAAGCCTCCAACTCACCGCCATTCCAGCTGTCGCGTATCTGCTCAATGGTGTCTGGATTAGTGGGCAATGTCTGATAAAGTGCCCACACTTCTTCTTGATATTTTGTCCTTGGTATCATAATGTCAATAATGTATTTCTTCAGGATTACTTAACAAACTCTTATCAAACAGGCAATAAACGACAATCTCATTGCCCATTATATCATATCCGAAATGACGAGAGAAGGCATTGTAGCCAGCATCAAGCAGTTTCTTCTTTCCTTCTTCTGACTGAGGCACTTCGTATGGTGCAATCCTCAGCCTGCTAACGTCAAGGTCAAACTGCACCATTCTGGGGTTGTTGTAGCCAGTGAACCGGTCAGAGTAGAACATGGATTCTGACACCCATATCCAACACCCTGGACAACCCCAGTTTTTATAATCATTGTTGAAGCCCCTGTAAACCTTCATGGTCAGAACAATTCAAATGACATGATTGCCTCATCACTAACATCGTCAATATCGCCGATACTAAGAATATCAAGTTCCTCTGATTTCTTGGAAGCCTTCACCTTTGGAGTGTTTTTCTCACCAACTTTCTTGGTTGTGGCCTTCTTCTCTTCCTTCTTCGGTTCTGGAGCGACCATACCTTGAGCCTTTTTCAGAATGTCCTCAAGTTCAACATCATCCTCTGTATAATAATGTATGGCCCAGCCAAGCACCGTTTTTGGATCAATATATTCAGCCACAAACTGAAATCCTCCACCGCGCACCACTCGGTCAGCCACACCGTCAAGCACTTGCTGTACAATATAATTACAGCAGCCCTCAAAATTCTTGTCTTCACGTTCAAGAGCCTTTGCAAGAACATCGTCATCTTCAGCAGCCTCCTCTATGAGCTTTTTAAGCTTTGGAATGTTAAGATTCAGCTTTGGAGCATTGTTACCAGTGTTCTTGTTCTCTGTTTTGGCTTGGTTAGCCGTTTTTGTTGTTTTCTTTGCCATGATTTGATTGGTTTTTTATTGGGTTATAAGTATTTTGTGTAAGTGTGAGCGGAGTAGTGTTCGCTCTCGCTGCCCTTCGGCAGACTCCGCTCACAAAGAGTTAAAGAGATAAAGAGTTAAAGGATGGCTGACACGGCTCTGACGTGAAGGCTGATGGTAGCCTTAGTGCCCCAGCTGAGGGCGCCATCGCTGAAATCCAAGAGCCAGGCAAGCGTCGCATCATTTTGTGTACTGCTCCAATACCATCCGCACAACTCTTCGCCTCCGGCGAGCTTGAGTGCGGCATTGATTGAGCGCTTGTTCAAGAACATGATATACAATTCGCGTACTGAAGGAATCCATTCGTTATCCCCCAAAGGAATGTCGGTGCCAATCTGCTTGATGTACTCAGTATTGATAAGACCGTCAGAATCCTGAACCGCATCATCATATTTTTCAAAGAAGCGGTCAAAACTGATGTCATCATGCTCCTCATCATTATTTACCAGAGTAAAATCGCCCTTGTCCTTCAGCGTGACCACAAGAGCAATCTCGCTATAATGAACGGCAATGCCAACCACGTCCTTAGTCGGCTTATTTTGAACAGTATAGTCAAACAACTCAAATGAACCATCAGCATATTTGTAGTACACACCATCTACCATTACATTTGCCTTGTTATTGGCAATTGTCTTGGGCATCTGATGCTGTTCGCCGACAATAAAATTGTACGCCTTTGGAGCTTCCTCATAGAACTCCTTCCAAAGTTCAAATTTGATTTGCTGTTCTCTTGTCAATAAATTCTGTAAATCCATAATTCTTGTTTTTTTTGAAGTTAATTATAATTAGCGTAAATGTCTACATCATAGACATCACATGCCGGAATTTTCTCAGTTGTCAGAAGCTTAATCATTCGCCACCCTCCTTAACTTTGACATACAAGTCATAATCACAATTAAGCCAGAAATCGTAGATGGATATTCCTGTTCGGAACTCTGGCCGGTAGATGTCATCACCAAGCGGCTTCATCAGGTCATCTTCAGCGATTTCTCCACGCTTCTTCTTTTGGCTGCGATTATATTCATCGTCGCTCTCATACTCCTTCAGATTGTTGACATTAATGACCCTCTGAACTTCGTTGTCAGCATCCCAAAAGAACCGAACACCAAGGTCACGTGCCTTCTGGTAAGCATCGTTAATAGCCTTGACAGCCTCTTTCTGCTCATCGGTCAAGACAATCTGAGGCAGAAGGGCCTTGTGCAAGTGGCGAGAACCGTCTTTTTCTTCCACGATATAGTCATGCCATTTCAGAACCTCGTCACGCGACTTGTAATATTTCTCTGGAATGTTACTGCCTACCAGTTCGTTCTTGTCATCCAGACTGAGGACAATCCGAAGAATATCCGGCTCAACACATACAGGCTCTCCACCCTTGAATATCCAGCAGAATGGAGTGGCAACCACATAGTCAATGCCATCAATTTTCTTATTCTCCAGTCTGCATGAAATGTCAAAATACCTTGAAAGAATATTCTCAATCGTGTTGTCATATACGGTTGGAACCTCCTCGTCAGCCTCAAACTTGTCGGGGCTTTCATAGAACTTATGGCGGCTTCCGTCCAATTCAACGGTGTCACCATTCGGGAAAACCACCTGATATTTGACTGAAAGGTCGTTGGTGGATATAACGCAGCCAGTAATGTCAACGCTCACCAACGCGCCACCATACATCACATACACCTTACCAAAACCGAAACGGTCGATTTTTTGATTTTTGATTTTCATAATTTTCTTTTGATTTACTTGATAAACACTAATTATTAGTCACAATACCATGTCGTTCCGCAATCCTTACATCTGAGGTCGCCCCACCCAGGACCAGCTACAATGTGACGATGGCGTTGCATGTTCCTGTCACCACAGGTACACTTTCCGCTGCGATAAGTCTTATTGTACTCATCCTCACGTTTCTGATGATACACAAGGTCGCTGTTCGACTCAACCTTATTCTCAGGCTTTGCAAAACTGAATACCGGCGTGTCACAATGGTAGTCGCTATAGGCACCGAACACCCGTTCATAGCTGTAAGTCTCTTGCTCGGAGATTCTGAGGTTGTCACGCTTGAACTCCACAGAAAGGTCAAGTTCCACATCATCTTCAACCATGCCGGAGCCTTCCCACATGTTAATAATGCCTATCATAAACTTGCCCTTGAACTTAATGGACTTGTAATCATACTTTCCATCAGTACCATACTTGCAGTCGTTCTCGTCACCACTCACCAAATCCCATATCGGGCAGTTGAAATAGATTCTGAGATTGCCGCCTCCAGAAGCGTTTGCCAGCAGTTCATAGACCATATCGCGGTTTTTCTTGTTGTGAATGTCAAGGTTCAATGCCTTGCAGATTCGCTTGATAGCGTCGCCATACTCAGCATCGTTCCACCGCCACGTCTCGTCAAACCATTCGTTCAGGTCATAGAACATACCTGGGTCATCGGTCTTATCCATCAGTTCCTTGCAGACATCGCCGGAATCATCGTGGTCCCAAAGATACTCTCGGAAGCCCTCCTTGCAGTCATCTTCGTTCTCCACAAACTCTCTGATAGCCTCAATGCGGTCAGCCTCTTCTCCATAGTGGTCAGTCAGGGCCTCATACATATCATCAAGTTCTGAAAGCACGTCCTCCTTGAAGTCCTTCCAGTAACTATCCTCGCTATCCCATCTGGCCTCCATATAACTTTCGTCCACGTAGTTTTCAAGGTCAAGGAAATCGTTCTTTTCAACGGCCTCTGCCACCTGCTTCATACAATACTCCAGACTGTCACGGTAATCCACATAGACCAATGTGGGCTTGTAAGGCAGGTGTTCCTTGAAATTCTCTTCGATATATGCCCAATCAATCTCTTTGTTGGCGGGCAACACTTTTGCTTCTACTATCATAATTCAGGCTGCTTCGTTAAGTTCTTCAATTCCAATGATATTCATAGCTTAACACTGTTCAAATTCGTGTCTTAAATTGTGATTGGTCTCAGCTTCCTCGACGGCATCTATCTCAATGAACTCCACGCCGCTCTTACGGGCTTCTTCAGAGTAAAGTGGCATATCGCCCCACTTTTCACGTATCTGCTCCATCGTTTCACCTTCGATAACGATGTCGCTCCTAAATGCAATTCGTACTTTCATAATCGTTTCAGTTAAAATTTTTCTGGGAATAACTCTTGCGCAATCCTGTATGCCAATTCTTCGTAGCACAGCCAACAGACCCAAGTGTAATGAGGCAACCGCTCCTTGTTCCTGATAGGCTCACCAAGCTCGTCCTCAAAATCCTCGATAAACCCCTCCATATCGTCAATATGATTGATATAGATGTTCTTACAGTCATCATTATAGATAAGCATACCAATCATACCACTTTGACAGCCTCCGTGTTGAAGGTCATCAAAGAATCCACTCAGGTGTGAATAGCCTTCGGAATGGTACGCCATATCTTCAATGAATTTTTCAGCATAAGAACGGGAATTGTCACCCCGTTCCTTTGCTGCTGCCAGATACATACCCTTCAAAAACTCTTGTGTTTCGGGTACATCATCAATGTCTGGACCGACCTTTGAGTTATAGCCAAAGAAAAACTCATATACCTCATCGGAATCAAGACTTCTCAGGAAATCTTCAATAATCTCGTCATCATCAAGGTATTCTTCTTTGTTATATCCCATCTGATTAAATATTTCATCAAGGTTGTGGCCATCATCTGAGTGGTTGTCGATATACTCTTCCCACCAATTATCAATGTATTCGCTAAATTTCATGGTTACGCTGCTTCGTTAAGTTCTTCAACTCCAATGATATTCATATCCACCACAAGGGTTTCGATTGAGAGGTTCAGTTCTTTCAGCACCAGTTCCAGATACTCTTTCAAGGCTGAGAGGCCCTGTTTCTTACTGATACGAAAATACTGATGCGTGTGTGCTCGGCTGTCAAAGAAACTGTAATCCGTTGTCTCTACAAACTTGAACTTCTCCGCTCCAGCCGGTATGTGAGCCACGCCAAAATCATCCCTGTCAAACCACAGGTTGATGTCTAACGTGGTTTTTGTGCGCTTCCTGACAGAGATATTCGCCCTGCCAGCCTTTTCGATGTTCTGCTTCATTCTCGCTACATCGCCATGCAGGTAGTGTGACACCATGCAAGGCGGTTTGGGAGAGTGCTTAATGTTCCAATTGATTTCCATGATTTTCTTGTTTTTAAGTTATTACCACCATACAGCGCGAAGTTCTGGGAAACACTCCTTTTCGCCATCCACCTCGACAACCTGTACCAATTCCATGTTGACATGGCCAACATCGCTGAAGTCATCACCTTCAGAGGCTCGCTGTTTGGCCCATTCAATCGCCTTTGCATCCAGTTCCTCAATGGTTGTGTTCTCATCAAGGTACTGACACATATAGTCATCGGTGCCGCCACCATAGTTCTCAGGAACATAGTTAAAGTCAGCACGATACCAAATCTCTTTTCTTTCCATGTCTGTTAGGTTTATGTCCTCCCCACCACTGAGGCAGGGAGGACGGTTCGTTATGCAGCCTTCTCGTTTTCAAGAATCTCGTTGTACATACGCTCCATTTCCACATAGGCAATGTGATGGCAGCCAGCAGTGAGAATGTCGTTCTCGTAACTGACAATCGTGTAACTGCCTGAGTAGTGTGTGTCAATCCTTGTTTCCTTGAATCTGCTGGGGTCTTTGTGCCAAATCTGCACCAGTCGCCACATCTTCTTGCAGGTCGCCACATCAATGCGAATACTCATGCTCGTCTCAACAATCGTCTTATCCATATTGAAACGCATCAGCACATTACCGCCATGATAGAACTCCTTCTCAAGATTCTCTCCGGCGTTAGGATTCCACTTGTACTTGGCATCCTTAACTGACATAAAGTGCATACGCCACAGCTTACGGCCACCCTCGATACCTTCAGTGAGGCAAGCGTCAATCTGTTCTTGCTTGATTTTCTCCTGTAACTCCTTCTCACGACGCTTTTCTTCCTCCTCACGCTGGCGACGGATAGCTTCTGCACGCTTACGAGCCTCCAAGTCAGTGTAGTAACGCTCCTGACGCTCAATGAAATCCTTACAGATTGCATATTCCTCTGGAGTGGTGCTGTTGGCAAGGTGCTCATCGTCAATGTAGCGGCGATACCAAGAATACGAGCCTTCGCGGAAATTCGCCTTGATGCGGCAAAGAATCTTTTGGGCGGTGACGTTTTTGTGTACAGCCTCACACTTTGCGTAGAAGTCACGAATCCACGCCTCCTTGCCCTCAGACTTGCGGAAAAGGTCGTATTTGAACTCTACATAGTGGTCACACCACGATTCAAAATGATAGTGAAGACTTGCGTAGCCATCAACATCATACCGCTCGCCAGTAAACTTATTGACAACGACGGTCGGTGTTTTGTAAGAATCGCTCCACTGGTTTTCTCTCACAGGCTCCTGACCAATAATCCAGACGTAGGCGTTGCGCTTGTTCTTCCTGCGCTGCTCTTCACAAATAGGCTTATAATCATGCCAAGCCTTCCAAGCAATACTGTTAAAGTGAATTTCGTTACGCTCCTTGGCTGTCAGTTTACGAATCTGAGCGGCTGTATATTTTGAGCCGCCACAATACGGGCTGTCAATCCCAAGCCGGTTGCACAGCCATTCCATCTGCGCCTTCTTCTTGTCCTGTTTACGGAAACGCTCACAATAGTCGATGTAGTGTTGGTAGGCCCCCTCGCCAAACATGGCATCAGTAATAACCTGCACGTTACGCTCGCCCTTCATCAGCAGTTTCACCATTATCTTGACTTCCTTCTTGTAGTCGCCTGGGAATCTGTCAATCTCCTTTAGCCACTTATTCACTGAGGTGTCACGATAAAGCTTGCATAACTGCTCCACATATTGCCAATTCTTAAATGAAACGCGCTCAAGGTTTCGTTCCTTTCCGCCAACAATAGCAAGGAAGCCACAGAATTGGCGGTAAATCCAATAGTCAAGCAGTTGGCGTTTGTGCATCCACTCAAAGTCACCGTAAAGCCACATTCCGCATCCATGATAACCATAGCCGCCGGAGAAATACCTGTCATCATAGGGGAACACATGAACATCGCTTGGGAAATACGAGCTGTCAATCTTGTGCCTGTTTGATGACTTACTTGTGCCGCCCTCATAGACCAAGCAGACCTTCTTCTTGAGGTCCACCCACTGAGCAAACACGGTGTTGTAACTGTAGTATTTACAGCCTTCCACACTAACGCTACCACACCTCAGGTGGCCGTCCTTACCAAAGTCCTGATTACAGAAACGATGGGCAATATCACTTCTATCCATAAATAAAAATAAGTTGGGTTAAAAAATTAGTCTGTCTCACTGTAGTAATAATCCAGTTCCTCGCCTTTCAGATTCTCCTCTGCATAGACTGCGGTTTTCTTGTACAAGTCCTCATAGAGTCTGGCAGTCCGAAGATTCTTGCCAAACCAATCCCAAATCTTGTGGTTCAACACAATCACCAATTCCGTCAGGTACTTATAGTTGTCCTTCCACTCAGCAAAGGCACGATTGTATGTGTCCTTGATTGCGTCATGGCCGAACTTGTCGGCAATACTGAAGTCCTGATAGAAGGTCGTTTTGTAGCCTCGGTCGTTGATATTCTCCTCTGGGACTACCATGATAATTCCTGTTTCTTGTGCCATAGTTATCAAGTTTTAAGTGTGAATACTCCAGCCGTAACTCGGTGTCAATTGTACGCTGCTGTTCTCTCTGTAGCCCTCGTCTGGGTAGCCGTGAAAGATGATACCGCCATTCAGTCCGTAACGGCCATTACCATAGTCCTCATGGAACACAAACGAGCGCTCTGAGAAGTCTCTACCAATCACCACCTTGTGATTCTGGCCAACCTTCCTGTAGTTACGGAAACGATGCAAACAATCAATCAGACTGTTGTCGTTATGCTGCCAGGCAAATTTCAATTGCTCAATGAAATACTGGCGAGTCTCCTTACTGGCAAACTCAATCCTGACCTTGAAATTGGTTGGCAGCTCTTTCTGATTGCGAAGCCTCCAGCGATTCAAAGCGGAGGTCTTGCTAATGTCCCACGCAATCTTCGCGTCATTCTGAGTGCATTGCTCAAACAAGCCAGTGTCATCGTCATACTTGTAGAACGTGTCATCGCGCATCGAGCCTTCTATGCAAGCCGTTTCCCAAGTGCTGTTCTGACAGAATCTGTACAGAGTTGCCTCGTTCTCCAGTAGTCCGTCCAAATACCCGTTGTCACACAAATGCAAGTGAGTGTGGGTAGGTGCAATCTGCCAGATGAACTTGCCGTCATATCCAGCCAGTCTTTCCTTGTCTTGCTCAAAATCGCTCTGGAACATGGTCATTGTGTCCTTTACGATTTGAGCCATTTTGTCGATTACTTCTTGTTTCATAAAATTAAGTTGGGTATTAAGTTGTTGATTACAAACCTATTGCAGCACGATATTGCGTCTTGCTGAGTAGGTCAAATAGTTCTCTGCGTCTCTTTGGAGTGTTCACCTTCAGTTTGCCGTGAAGCACCACGTGTTTATGCGAGTTGCATTTGCGTATGCTACTCTCAGCGTGTGAAGGTGTCTCTGAAGTGACGAAAACTGCCGAAGTGTAACGGCCAAGGCCATCATGGACTCTGAAAATCCGCTGCTGCTTGCCGTTGATGTCCGTAAATGCGATTTTTGTCCTCATAAGTCTAATGTTTCTTAGCCCAAGACTTCATGTAGTCAATCATATCCTTGTAGTTTTTCTTCGCAGGAATGTTGGCTGGGCAGGCATTGTGTTTTTCGCACAGTGCCGTCATCACCAGCTCAAACTGGAAGGAGTTTAGTTCAATTTTCATGCGTCTTGACCGTAACTGATTTCAGGTATCACTCTGCACATTTCAACGTCATCCTCGAAGTAGCCCCGATTGGCGTACACCACGACATGACCGTTGCCTGTAAAGAATCCATCAGCATCCTTGTAGATGTTGATTTCAAAAAAGAATCCGTTTTCTGCCTCAATAATCTGGTAGGCATAACTCTCATCGGCGTAGTTCCTGTCAAGGTTTGCGGAACAGAACTTGTATTCATACTCCGCGCCTTCCAACGTAAAAACTGTTCTAATAATCATGGTCAATCAAGTATGTAGCGGCCACAAATGGGTCGCTGGTTACGTTTTCTCCGTTTAATTTCAAGTGTTTAGCTTCAGATTCGCTTACTTCCTTGACTTCTCCGTGTTTACAATGCCAGTAACTCATGTTGCCTTGCCTTTAGATTTTGCATACTCATAGTCTGTACATAGCCGATACTCCTCACAAATCAAAACCTGACGGCTGTCACGTTCTTGCTCAGGAGTGTTGAGTGCCTTAGACACCTCCTGAATCATGGTCAGTTGTTCATCTGTGCGCTTACGAAGAAGATAATTGCCACTCTCTAAGTCTGAGGCGGCTTGACAAATCAGTTGCTTCTCCGTCTCGGTCAGAATATCCTCCATGTAGTCCATGATATAGCCAATATTTCCAAACTGGACTTCATCCGCGTCGAATGTCATGTCTGCCCAGCCGTCATGCTCGTCAGCGTCAATTTTGATGGCACCTTTATCGTCAATGTAAGCCCGATTCACATCAACGTCGCCCACATAATAGTCAAGTCCAACACAGATAATCGGTTTCGTTTCATTCTCATGTGCCTCATCATTCCAGTTGTAAGAGCCACCATGCGCTTCCAGGCACCGGCGTAACTCTTTGATTTCAAAAGCCTGAAGTGCCTTGTAACTTTGATAGTAAGATTGATGTTTCATAGCTGCTGAATTTAGTGAATTTCCTCAAATGGTTCTTTCAACTCTCCGTCCTTCAAACGCTTCATGTTCTTTGGAATCTCCCACATCAATTTGGTTACTTGGTTATTCTCAGACCTCATACCGGAATAGTGCATATCCTCGCCCATATTCTGAGGAATCGGCTCCTCGTCATCCATGCCCCAAAATTTCCAATTGCGGATTGTTCCAAGAGCTTTGCGCTCTTCCACGTTCTCAGCCATGATTTCATAACCAAGAAAAGATTTCTTGCCCTCATTGTTGAGTGCCCATTTCATTTTCAGTTTCATGTTCAGTCCTCTTTACTTTATGGGCATCAAGCAAGAAATGCCCTTCTCGCCAGTTGCCAGTTTTCCATTGTTATACTTGCAGGCCATGCACCTGGCAGAGCCTACATACACATCACTCTCGCGGTCGCTCAGTACAGGACAGAGCGTTTTGTTCATTCGTTTCATTGGGTAATAAGTTTTGATTGTCAGTTCTCGGATTCCCGTTTAATCCCGTAGTTCACGGCAAAATAGTAGTCGGCTCCGTAGTCGTAATACAACTCCCAGCCAGCCTCAATGTCACATACATAGCGGTTGTATGTAGGTGTCTCGCCAAAGTAATATCCGGCTTCCGCATACACCTCTGAAAACCACGTCTTTGCGGCCTCCTCACCATTCGCACACTTGCAGTCAACGGCCATTTCCTCGGCTACGTGACCATCCAGTATGCAGTTAAGAATACAAACCTTACTCGTAATCATTTTTTGCATTTTTTGGTTTCTGGATGTCTGTTGGCATAAATCTTCATGGCGGTCTTGCGATTACGTGCAAGAATTGTCTCGCCCTTAATAACAAACTCATGCTCTGAGTAGTTAATGTGATGCACAACTGGAGTTGCACTTCTTATGCGCTCTTGCGCACTTGAACGTCTCAGATTTGGTTGTCTGCTGAAAGTGCGGCCCGTATCAAAGTATTCGTTTGCCGCTGCACCCATAATAGCCGCCATTGCCAAAGCCTGTTTCAAACTCTGTTTAGCCATAGTCTCAAACTTTGTTACACTGCCTCTTTCATTTCTTCCTTGTAACAGTCAAATGCGGGCTGGAAAAGGTCATCGCCATTGATGGCATATCCTAACGTATCCCAACCCGTGCTTCCGATGCGGTTCCAGCACTTGTCGATATAAAAGCCACGCAACCTGTTCATAGCCTCGAACACATGGGCGATTCTGAGGAGAATACCGTCCTTCTCATCCCATTCTTCACACTGACCGCCTGCAAACCTGACAACAGCAGAAACATCGTCAATCACGTCTCTCAGTTCAATGCGGTCTGGAGTGAAATCGTAGTCTGCGCAAATCTTGTCAATGTGCGTTTTATGGAGCGATTCGGGCATAACGACCATCATCAGCTCGTAGCCGATTCCCTCGCCTCCAAACTCACGGTAATCCACAAACTTCACGCACATCTTGTACTTGAAGTCAAACTCATCGTCCGCATCATGGTGAAATGTCTCAATGCTGGAATAAAGCTCCTCACAATCGTTGTCGTACTCCTGCATGAATTTCTCACGCCAGTCATCAAAACGCTGGTCTGTGCTCCAGCCAAAAATCTCAATCTTGTTCATTGTCGTTGGGTATTAAGTTGGGTAAAAAGTGTGATTGGTTAACTGAGGCCGTAACGCTGCGCAAAGTAGTTCACCACCTCAGGAATATTCTTCTTGTAGTAAGGCTGCATGTCACGGCAAGCCTCTTTCAGTTGCGCCTTAGTCTGGAACGGTTTCTGCCACGACTCTCCGTGCATAATCATGTCAAGTTGTGGGCGCAGTTCGTCCACGAATTTCTGGGCCGTCCAGCCCTCCCAAATCATTCTGTTCAAATTGATTGCGTTTGCCATAATAAGTTACATTTTCAGTTCTTGAAATAATCCACCAAATACTCTCCTGCACGTTGAACGGCCTCTTCTGGAGTTGCCTCCTTTACTGTTATGCCGCTGCCACCTTGATTGTCTGCAATATAAATTCCGTATTTGCCGTTTGACTTGTATAGTTCCAAGCTCAGGCGAACTTCGTGATAGTTCTTATCCATAGTCTAAGTTGTTTGGTTAAAAGACTTTTGCAACTTTGTTGTACTCATAAAGAGCTTCGTCAAACTCACAAAGCTCCCAATCAAAAGCGTCTGAGAGGCATGTATATTCGGCACTATCCATCTGCTCAATGGCCTCAAGCAAAACGTTCAATCCAGGCACTCTGTAGGTCTCTATGATGTTGCGGTGCTTCTCGTCCACATACTGCCAGAAGTCGGTTTCCTGTGCTATGAGACAGAAATTGAGGGCCGCATCATAAAGGCGTGCTCTTTTGGCTTCATACTCGTCAACGTTCACAGATTGTTTCAGTTCTTTCTCAGGAATATTGTTGAACTGAGGCGGTTCGGGCATTTTGTACTGCTTTGAACAGATAAAGCCACCAAATCCAATGACAAATGCCGTCAAAACGGCAATCTTTGCTAATGTCTGCTTTTTCATACGTGTAGTTGTCTTGTTGTGATAAAAAATGGCCGAGCACTCATTTGAGCACTCAGCCTTTAATAGTATCTCACTGAGAGGCAGTTTTACAGAAATTCACACTCTTTATGCTGCCTTAACTTTCAGGGCCTTCTCCACAGCCTTCTTATCGTCTGCCTTGAAAATCCATCCGGCACCCTCACGAAGGTGTGAGTTGAACTTGCCGTTGAGCTTCTTCAGGGCCTCGCTGATGGGCTTGGTGTCACCATACAGGGCGAATGACTTGCCTTCGGTGTACTCGACAAAGCGCAAGTTGAGCTTCTTGATAGCCTTGGTGTCAGTCACAGCAATCTGCTCAACCTTCTCCTTGGTCTGCTTTTTCTCTGCCTTGGTCTCGCTCTTCTTCTCAGCCTTGGGAGCGGCCTTCTCATTTTTCTTGGCCTTTGGCTCGTTCTTCTTGGTGGCAGGCTTGGCATTATTCTTTGGTGCCTCTGCCTGAACTTCCACGGTCGTATTGGCGGGCTTCTCATCTTCCACGCCAAGCTCCTTCAAACGAGCGGAATAATCCTTTTTCAACTGGGCAATGATAGCATTAGCCACTGCCTTAACATCACTTGCGCTCTCATAAGCGCTGAAAACCTGTGCAAAGTTGCACTTAACATTCACGTTTGCCATAATTTTTGTTGTTTTTAATTGGGGTTGTAAATTGGGTTGTAAAAATAAAATTATCCGAAGATGCTTGTTAGTCTGTAATTGATTCTGTGCCACTTGCGCCAAAAGCAGTGGCCAATCTTTGTCTTGCCTGACTTCCACAATGCCACGCCATAAGCAGCACCTACCAACGTAACAAGAATGTCACCGCTCAGGACCATCAAGACACATGGTGCAATCAGACAGAATCCGACTGAGAAAATAGCTGCGTCTTTCATGCCTCCATGTCGCTTTTGGCAATGGCCTCTGCCTGGCAGATTTCCACGCATTGTTTGTACACTTGCAGCTCTGTCCTGAGAGTTGCGTCATCATTCACGTTGAGTGCATCTGCAATCCGCTCGCACTCCATTGTTGCGCTCTGCAATGTCACAGAGCCGCTGACCACCAAAGCTATAGCGGCCAGCATAATGTTCTGGTTTACTTTCATGTTTGATTGGGTATTAAGTTGGGTAAAAAGTTAATTATAGCTTCTTGTCTTGCAGACACAAGTGAGCCTGCTACCATCAAAGCGCATTGTTTTTATATGTGTTCCAATTGTTCCGGCTTCTTCTTTGCTGAAGCTGTTCTTTGCCTTTTTCTTTGTGCTCTGACCTTTGCCAAGATTGAACATTTTGTCGCCATATTCCAAAACTGTAATCCTGACATTGTTTTTCTTGCGAAATTCACAGATAGACCTGGCAATGGTTGTACCAAAGCCAAGCCTATTTTGACGTTTTCCCTCTCTGTAAGCCTCACGAACCCATTGTCTGCGCTTGATTTCTTTTTCAGTCATAGTCATGCGCTTTTTGGCTTCTGATTTACGAACCTGTTCACTGACGGCCACCAACTCTGTAGGTATTTCCGCACAAATTTCCAAAAGTGTAGCCATATCACTTGCCTTTTACTGCATCCTTAATTCGTGACAACAATTTAATCAGGCTCTCTGTACCAAGCTCACTGATAACTTCAGAACACCCGAAAACAGTGCCATCCTCTGCAATATAATCCTCGCCCTCGTTTAATCTAACATGATTAGCCTGCAATGCAAACTCACCATTTTGCTTATATAGGTCAATCGGGGCAATCCACAGCCCTTCACACTCAGCGTCAAAAATAGTCCAATTGATTTCGCGCAAAACCTCATTACGCAATTCTTGCATACTGATAACAAGCTCATTGTACCGATTGATTAAATTTTTGTTCTTTGTCATAATTATCTGCTTAACCGTGCTGCATAGGGCTGAATTGTTACTAATTGTGCCAAGGTGGGGCTTTGCTCGACCCACAGGCGGCTTTTAACCGACCAAGGCTAATATTCAGATTTTCATGTTACTTTTTCTCGACCTTGACAATTACCTCAGGCTCAACGGCCACAGTCCATACCTCACCATTGCGAACAACTTTGACATAATTGTCAGCTTTGCCCTTTGCAGCCATATTCACATAGCCCTCAGTGATAGCAGCTACCTTTGCAGCAGACTCAGCAAGCTTCTTGACAGTGTGGTCAACATAGACACTTTGCATAAGGCCACGAAGTACGTTCTGACAATTCACAACCACGTCATTGCTATCTTTGCGCTTATCAGTGGCTGAAACAAGATTGCAAAGCATAGCTTGAGAGATACCAACATATTTGCCGTCTTTGAGAGTGCAAAGACGCTTTTCTTCACCATACAGACTGATGACCACGGGGCAATTACGTGAAATCTGTACAATTTCCCCATTCATTAAGCGACGCGACCAAGCCGTGAAAATGTCAGCCGGCTTGTAACTGTTTTTCAGAACATGCACACCGAGCTTTTGCATAAGCTCCAAAGGACGTACTTTGACGTCGCCCAAATCTACCATACCACCCATTCCACTGAGCTGTTTGCAAACCTGTGACCAAGACATTGCCATTGCTGACATATTCTTCACACCTTTGCCCATCTGCTTTTTTGACATATTTGTTGCCATGATAATTTACCCTAATTCGTGTCGGGCACAACTTCTAAATTAAACATACTTTGTCCCGTACTCACAGGAATTGAACCTATGTCACGCCTTTTGACGTGAGTAGCCAACACGGGGTAGTACTTAGCCCATAGCCCTTTTTCGTCCGAATTTATTACATCCTCACTGCTAAATGCCGCCAAACACATTTGGGAACAGCAACCCCATACAATTGGGTGCAGCCTACTATGAGAGCCTTTTTGCCAACTTTTCTACACTCAAACCGACAAAGACCGCCTGGCACCGTAGGTGAAAACCGTACACGGCGAGCTTTCGACTCAGCACATTATGCCCCACAATTTATGCAGGTATATAGCAAAGGCCATATATTAGTCAGGACGTTAAGACGTTACCCAAATCTATGTCGCTTTATGCGAGCGTGGTATGAAAACATGTCAAAGAAATAAAACCGAAAATAAAACCGCTGTTTCAAATTTTCTGATGCAAGTATGGTGTCGCTTATGGAAAAT
>FLNZ01004100.1_pt1 | contig 20654 bp, 15 predicted proteins | sample 1140391 | NCBI WGS metagenome assembly FLNZ01 (sample SAMEA3878171, study PRJEB12797) | bioreactor metagenome | biome: Moose rumen | place: Sweden | collected 2011-10
TGTTCTTATAGTCACCGCCCTTCTTCCATTGTGCGGCATGTTTGGCACATTTCGCATCAGTGCAGCAGTTATAGAGGGCGTTCACCTGTGACATCACGCTGGCTTTGGCCTGCTTGCGGTTACTGCTGCTGTATATCTTCTTATAAAGGTCATCCAACTGGTGGTAGATCTGTTGCAGGGATAAGTTGCAGTAATTACACTTATGTCCGGCAACGCTACCCTTGTGACGTCCGCAGTCACGCTCCGTGAAGGTCACGCCGTCCAGCTTCTTCTTCAGGGCGTTATACTTACGGTAGCCGCTGTCGCCCTCCCTCCAGCCGTGGGAACTGATGACACCGTCGATCTTTGTCTTCAGGGCGTCTATCTGTTTCTGATAGGCAGCTTTCTGCTTATCTACGGAGGTACCATGACTCTTGTTCGGACAAACACCCGTACGGGTGATCTCACGGATGAGTCGGTCGCACTGACTGCTCATATTACTATATTCAGCGCTGGGTTTCAACTCTGCCTCGATGTTCAGTTCTATGACTTGCTTCTCCAAGAGAATCAGTGCTTTCTTACCTTTATATTTGGCAATATAGATTGGTAAGGTCACCACTTTGGCACCCTCATTCTCAATACGTACGGAGGGGAGCATCTGCTTGTCGGAAGGACGTAGCTGTGTGACGCTGTTCATGGGCTCGCTGAAAGGATCGATCACTCGCTTACCTTTTGTCCCTCCGAATGTCTTGTCGAACTGCATCTTGGGTGACAGCTTCTTCACTTGTTTCTCCGCATAGGAACGATTGAAGAGGATAAGCACCTTCGACTCACTCAGGTTTTCCAGTTCGATGCTCACCTCACCCTCTCCATCACTGACTTCATTCAGGTTGATGAAGATATTACAGTATGACAGGCTGATCATCTCTTTGTTATGATCATTGCTGAGTGAGACCTTTCTTTGTTCGTCTGCCATGGCGCCTGTGGCCATCAGACAGAGCAACAAACCAAATAATATCTTTCTCATAGTCATTGTCGCTTTATTTTCTATTAAATACTCAGAGATCTCTTTTTCGGTGCCTCCGGTTCAACTGTCGGTTCTTCAACAGGTGGCTTCGGTGCTTTGGGCTCCGGCTTGTCCTGTGCGAACTTCACCCAACCGTTGGGCTCACCTTCCTCGCGCACCCACTCCGCAACGCCTTGATCCTCGGGATAAGGATAGGTGTTCTGTGCGTGGTACATCTGATATTTCAGATAACGCTCAACACGGAGGACAAGGTCTTTGATAGATGCCAGTACACCCATCTCCTTTATAGTAAGACATACGTGTCCTTTGAAACTGCCCGAATAACGAATATTCGGATGCCAGATGTCGGATATGAATGTGAAGATAGGGTTACCGTCGGCAGAAGGGTAGTTGTTCGGCAGGATAACGCTCATCTTATGTAGGTCTCCGAAGATGGGCTTACGGGGCTTCTCTTCTCCCTCCACACCGATAATGCTCTTGCAGCGGTACAGTATCTCGTATTCCGTGGGCAGTCCGGTGGGAGTCTTCCTGCGGATGATATATGACAATGACGGCTTGAAGGGGTTGGCACTCTCCCTCTTACGCTTCTCACAGAGAGCGTCCAACTCTTTCCACTCCAGGAACAATCGAGCGTCACGCCCTTTCAGTTTCTTCTCGTCAATCTTGCTTATTGCTGGGTTCATATTTCAATTATCTATTTTCAATTTTCAATTTTCAATTTTCAATTTTCCTTATCCTGCGATGGGCACGGAGATCAGATGCAGATGATCCATGGGCTGGATGTCATAGTCGATCAATGCCATCTCACGCCCGTCCTCATCCTCAAATTCCAATACTGCCGGTTCCTCGTCACCGTCCATCAGCTTACCCAACAGATACTGGATGGGATTGCCGCCATTGTCCATTTTCGGCAGTTCAAACACCTGGATGATACTGTCGATCTGCTCACGAACTGTCTTGTTCGGGTCTGACACTTTTACTTCAATCTCGTCGTACGCCGTGCCGTCGATTGTCAGCATGACGATAAACTCTTCTTGATAAAACTCTTGATCTGTCATAGCTATTCTTATTTATTTATGTTATTACTTTGTTTGTCTTTAGTAAGTATCTTCTTTGAATTCTCGAGAGAATTGGAGCGGAATAGTCCCTTTTTGCCGGGTTTTTACTTATCAAATCGTTTGAATTCTCGAGAAAATTGGATGTTGCTGCGCAACAAATGGATAATTGATAATGGACAATTGAAAAGCCTTGTAGTGACTTACTTTATGTCCGTTTATACTAACACAGAGGTACTGAGTTACAGAGACTTAATAATTATTTCCTCCCCTTCGGGGAGGCTAGGAGGGGCTCCCCATTGTGTCAACCTTGTGTCAACCTTTGTCAACCTCCAACAGGTTGCGCGCCCTTTGTAGCAGCGGGCTGTGTCAACCTGACAACCTTTATTTTAAAATAACTATAGTAGAAAAAAATGATTTTGCTTGTTACCAATACCAATGATTTATAACCACCAGCTCCACTGCCCGGGTTTTAAATTGTAGTTTGAACTGCGGAATACTTCCTCATCTTCACGAAATACAATTAACTGATAGCAGAACCAGGGAATTGTTGTGGCATCATGTTCTCCCTCACGCCGAAGAGCTAACTGATACATTTCATTTTTGGCATCTAACCTTATCGCAAAGTCAAACTTAACGTTTGGATCACTCTCAAATGTATTATTGAATAACTGAGTTATCATAGTTTTAGAAAACCAGAAGTGCGCCAGGTAGTTCTTCTTATTTTCTTGCCAACGTACTGTAATACGGTCAGGCTTCCCAACTTTATGGTAATTCAGTTGATTAAAGTCACCCTCCAAATAGTTATAGGTCCCATCTGTACAATGATCCTCTATACTATCAATATCTATATCATCGTAATAGAGATTTTCCTTATCGTATTCTACCCATGTGAAGGTCTCTTCATCCCACCATTCTTCGAAAGCCACATAGCGGTAACAATACTGTCGCATGTCATCATCTATTTCTTGGTGGCTGATGGCTTTGTAAATGCTTGGCTCGAGAGTCCAGTCATAGATAGCTTGTTCCATCTCATTGAAATGACCTTCTTTCGCCTGAAATGTCTGAAGGAGAACAGATCGGGTCTTTCCTTGTAACCAGATCGTGACGATACCATAAGGAGCTATTCCCACGACAATATCCTTAAACGGTTCCTCCGGATCGGCCTTCTGTTGTTTCTCCCACAACTCCTCTGCACGCTTATCATCAATCAAAGAATCTACCTCATAAAAAGCACCTTCTGTCATCGAGATATAGCGAAGTTTCAGTCTTTTGGGCATGGGATACACAACTTCAGAAAAGAAGTCATGTTTTTTCACCCGTCCCCATCCGTCGTTGCTCGTAGGGTTAATAAGCGGTAAAACCATATCTGCTTCATCTTCAGACGAAGTCTTCTCATCTGATAAATGAAGTTCTCCCGTAAGAATCTTGACCTCACAGTACTCAACACGGGACGTGAAAGGAGTATATATATAACCCATTATTACTTCTTTTTACTGTTCTTCTTGTTGCTGGAACTCATTGAAGGATAATTCTCTTTTTCGTATTGAATATTTTCTGTAGCAATTTGTGCTTTTGCTCGTGCCATTGCCAGTTCATAATCATTTTTCTTCGCTTCTTCCAACTCTTTTTCTGCGGCTTGAGTATTGGCTGCAGCTTGTGAATATGCTATACTTGCATCCGTAGAATAGTAGGAAGATGAACTGTTTGCCTGCGTTTGTGAATAGTATTTCTTTGCTGCATCCTCTTCGGCTCTTGCTATATTCAGATTATCTTGAGCATTTTTAACAGAAATCTGTTCTCCATAGTAATCAATTCCCCATTGTGCGTCATCTAAATCTTTTGCCGCAGCAATTCTTCTTTTAGCACTCTCCATGGCTTCAACGTCATTTGCCTTTTCAGCAGCTTTCAGATCTTTTTCTGCTTGTATTATTTCTTCAGCCGGTGACAACTCTGTCTGAGGAATATCTTTAGGATTTGCCCATTTTGGTTTTTTCTTTTCATGTTCCTCAACCTTCTTTCTCTTTTCCACCATTATTTTAGGATCATATTTAATACCACTTAGGGCATTAAACATCGTCCATGTACCGTTATAACCAATTCCAACAACATCTCTCCATCTGTCAGGGATATCCTGAAAGGATGATGTAAAGTCTGTTATTTTGGCTATTTTACCATTTTCAATCTTATATATTTCCTTTATTTCATTTAGTGTGGACAGCCATAGGGATGAGGTCGTGGAAGCAGCCGTACCACCCTTTTGAGTCGCGGTTTCTGTCAGTTCATCATGCAAAGCTTTTAATACATCTTGACGAGTTTTCTTGATGGCTTCATTATTGGCTTTAATATTTTCATCGACAACTTTCTGTTTTTCATTTATTTGGTTTAAATATGACTTCTTTACAGCTTTTTTAATTTCATCTTCTTTGATATTTGGTTTATGTACGCCATCAGCCTTTCCGAACATTTTTACTGCACTATCATAATCCATTTGTACAGTTAAAACATTGCCTTTTGTGTCACAGACCGTAACAAATTTATTGGGCTTGCTGCTGTCAGGAATAATTCCATTGAGAGATAGATTATTCTTGTGATTATTGACTATTGCTTCTTGCATAGATTTGGGTACATCATCCCAATTCTGATTACTTATGGTAACGATCTCAAGATGATCATTTGGGTTGAACTGAGAAAGTTTCTCCATTATCTGTCCTTCTGCAGCCCGGGATAATCTATAAGAGCCTTTTACCATAGTGCCAAAATATGGAATAAGACCTGCAATATCCATCGCCACACCTACACCGTTCATAATATGTTCTTGCGTTGTACATTCTGGTCCCCCTACCCATCGAGCAACAGTAATATAGGCATCAACCAAAGCTAAAGGTGGGAAAGCGATGGAACCTATAGAAGCGACCAGTTGAAGTGCATCGAGGAAACCATTAACATAAGCTAATTCTTTCTCTTTCACGGCCTTTTGAGCCTCTTCATAGTTCTTTTTAGCTTCATCAACCCTCTCTTGAATGGCTTTCCTTCTGTTCTCTATTGTCCATACATCCTGGCGTACACCATCAATCATATACATTTCTGCGTGCTGGTGGTCCTCGGTATTAAGCCCCATAGCTTGTAAATAATCACTTCCTCCTGTTGTAAATACCTTGATATGTTGTGTGTCAATAAGCCCTCGTTTTTGTAATAGATCCTTAATCTCTTGCTTGCTCTTATTTTTGTATTTGGGCGAGCTGTTCCTGAGGTTCTCTATCTCAATGTCAGCCGCTTCGTAAGGATTATTCTCACTCATGGCCTTGTCTATCGCATGATTCTCTCTTGCAGCCGCCTTTTCTACATTCTCCTTTTGCTCGCGCATGGCCTTGACATTCTTACGAAGGTCTTCAAGTGAGGGATCTGTTAGCCTTTCATATTCATTTTCAATATAATCATAATCTACTGTTACGCCATTATATAGTATGTCCTTATCACCTTTTTTGTATTTTTCCTTTAATATTTTCAACTCCTTCACTCGCTCATCATTGCCTTTCATATCTTCTATATCTGACAAGTAGGCATCAAAGATAGCTGCATATTGGACATTAAACTCCCAACCTTTTTTTTGAATCCATCTAAAGGTGAATCTATATTCATCTAATTTTAGGATTTTAGAAATATAATCTTTATAAATACCTTTGTCGGGAAGTCTTTTCCCTAACAGTGCAGATAATGCGAACAAGCACTTCTGACAAGGGTGAATGGCGATAATTTTGATATTTACCTTTCCGTAGCCTCCATCCTTTGATTTAAGGTTAATTATGCTTTTCAACCGGGTGATGGCATAAGACATATAGGCCGTCAGACTCAACTTCTTATCATCCGTGACATTCTTAAACTTATCAAGATTATTTTGGCTGCAGTCTATAAATATAGTCTCATCGCTGGGTCCATAATAATTACCCTTTGGAGAGCTCCATGCCAGATCCAAAACAGAACATTTTGAGGAGTTGGGTTTCCTTTTGTCAACATACATCTCGGATTTCCAACCGCAAAAAACAGTATATGGTATGGAAGAAAAGATAATCTCAACAGAGAAATCTTTTCTCTGATGTTTCTCGTCCCCTGTACTAGTAGATGTCCTATCTTTTTTGGGTGCTCCTTTTTTTCCTGACATGATATTCTCGTGATTGCCTTTATTTCGTTTTCTTAATCTTTTCTATCAGAGCTTATTTCCCTTTGTCGTTTTTCAAGCTATTCATAGCATTATCTAACTGTAACTCTGCCGTATAAGCATCAAACATAGCGTCATCACCGTAGGCTTTTTCTTTGGCCTTACCCATATCTTCCTTCGCCTGCTCCCATTCTTTCTCTTTCGCACGTGCGTTGGCACCTGCCTCCACTGCTTTGTCATGATACTTGCCATCATTCTGATAGAAGCTGTTGGCTAAGTCTTGATTTCCCTGACGCTGTGCCTCAGCACCAGCTCTGAACCAGGCATCCGACTCTTCCTGATATTTCTCAGCCTCTTTCTCGTAGGCTGTCTTCTCCTCACGTTTTTCGCGTGTGGTATCCTTTGTCTCTTTATATTTGTCAACATTCTCCTGATGCTTATCGAGGGTTTCTTGAGCATCCAAGGCCAACTGTGCCGTATTCGCCTTTTGCTCTGCGGCAGCCCTGTTGTCCTCAGCTGCCTGCTTTTGCTCTTTCAACTCTTTATGCTGATTAACATGGACGCGGTAATTAAGCCATGCCTCACTCTGTTTTTCAAAGATAGTGTTATATTCTTTTTCTGCCTTAGCGATCTTCTCATCAGCTTTCTTCTCTTCTTTTGCAGCTTCTTTAGCTGTCTTCTGAGCCTCCTTTTTCTGCTGATGGAAGAACTGGGCAGCTTCTTCGTCACCTCTTAGTTTAGCACTCTGCTCATTCATGAAAGCCCGCTCAGCCTGTAGTTCTGCAAATTCTCGCTTGTTGGAAGCGTCACTCTTCGCCTGATTGGCCGCATCGAGTTCATTTCTTGCTTTTGATTCCGCACGACTAACCTTCACAAGTTCTTCACCTTCCTTGCTTATCGCTTCCTGGTCTTTGGCTATTTTCTTGTCTAACTTCTCAACCTCTTTCTGATGCTGAGCCTGTTCCTTGGCGGCTTGATCATGAACGTTTTGCAGCTCTTCTTTTGACATCGCTGCCGGTTGCTCTTTTTCAGGACCACCCCACACATACTTGTTGTTTACGGCCTCCATGGCCGCTGCCTGTTTCTGGTCAGCTCGGTTACGATACTGTTCACTGGCTTGCATAGCCAAGGTGGCTTTCTCTAAATTACCTTGGGCAGCATATCGAGCGGACATCTCTTTCAATTGATCTGATACAAAACGGTCACCGTCACCGGCATGCTTAGCATCCTCGAAGTCATGTTTATATTGCCATATCTCATGAGGCTCCAGATGACTCAGCATCCAGTCTGCCTGCAGATCAGGAAATGGAACGTTAATGGGTGGAACAATGAGAGGTGGAGGACAGGGCATCTGTCCGTCGGTGGTGAATGTTATCTGACCTCCCCACATACACATATTACAGCAGGAACGCATCAATGCCGGTTGTCCTTGCACTAACACTTGTGGATTACCCGGCATCCAGGGAGTGGTGACGGCAGGAATACAGGGCATGGGAGTTAATACACCCATGGCGGCAGATGTGGCGGCTGCTACAGTCGGATTAGAGAGAGTGTTACACATTCCGAATGGCATGATATTCACCAAGGGTGCAAAGTCCATGATATTTCCCTTAGGCACATTACTCAGCATGTCTGTCCGTCCCGGTGATGCCATGAATGAAGAGGGTGCCATGCCGAAGGTACATGACATTATAGCTCCTGTTACAACGTATGAGTCGCCCATAATTATTGCTTATATTCTCTTTTCTGAGCGTTTGTCAATCATCCTTGAGAGTATGACTGTCATTGCTTCACTGTCTCTTTCCTCTAAGGCCTTGATCATGGCGGGGGCATCAGCCACCTGAACAATCAATTGGTTCGTCATCATGATCGCCCGGTCAATCTGTTCCATCTTCACTTCATCTCCTGTTGCGGCGATGCTGCTGAAGAGCGCAAGTTCTCCATGCTTATGAGGATATACCTGAACAAACTGTGTCATAGTCTCTGCCAGCGTCACCGTATCGGAGTGGATGCTCAGCACTTTCTGCTTCAGCTCACGAGCTTTCGTGCGGGCATCAGGATCTTCTGTTTCGATGGCTTCTTTCAGGTCGTTGATTATCTCTCGTAACCTGTCATTCTGACGTTGTAAGGTACTGGCTGTCCTGTTGCAGCAAGAGAGAACCTTATTTTCCTCTAATGCCAAAAGGACGTCTGATGCCTCCTCTGTCGTAATTCTCGTTAAGATGGTCCGTAAGGCCAGGAACACATTCTTTACCTCCTTCAGTCGATAGATGGAGATCCTTATACCTTTCGGCAACCGTTCCAGATAATTGTCTCTGAGGTCCTCAAGTTGTTTGATCCAAGCATCCGCCATGTCGGTCAACTTACCTACCTTCTCGATAAGTTCGGCAATATCTTTATTGTTGATCGACGGTTCTTTCTTTGGGGCAGTTGGTCGTTGTCTCACGGTTTGCGGATGTTCTTCCGTGGGGCGCTGCTCTTCCCTTTGTTTCTGAATATCAGTCGGTTCGCTGACGACAGTCTCTTTCTTTGTCGACGAATCCTCCTTGGGTTTCTCACTATCTATAGACGGTGTTCCCGGCAAATCAAATTCGAAATGATCGACGGTTGTCTGTTTCTCAGCAGTCTTATCTAACTTGCTGAGATCCATATCGTAGGCAGAGAAGTCCCAATTATCGTTTGCCATGCTTGCTTAACTTTCCTTGATCATAGGAGCGGAGATATTGATAGTGGCCATTGCATTGAGATAAATGTCTTTTTGGCCATCTAAAGTTACTGTCATACCCCATCCCTCTAAATCTTTCTGGGCCTCTAAATGAATGTTCTTAGATGTAACGGCATACATATCATTTACGATAAACCTGGCATGCTGATCTGACTTGACCTCGTAGTCTTTTTTCGTCTCCCCGTGATACTTGCCGTCAATCTTGTCTGTACGATCTTTATGGGTGGTAATAAAGGTATCATTTTCAGATACAATGGTCATGTCTTCCTCAGTGCTCAATGACATATCCTTATGCGCAGAGAGCGTCATCGTATTTCTGGTATCACCACTGAATTCCTTCTCGCTGTGCAGCGACATTTTCTCCATAGCCCACGCATTGATATCCTTCTGAGCCGTCATGTTGATCTTGCCGCCGGCATTCATGATGATATCCTCACCTGCCTCAAGCTCGATGTTTCCCACTGACTTCAACTTAATCAGGTTTCTGTCGGATGATAAGAGTAACTCGTAGTCGTGGGTGTGATTGTCATAGATTTTGATAAAACCACCATCTCCGAAATTGTATTCATCTTGTACGTCATGAATCTCGATAGTGTGCCCACTGACTGTGCGGATGGCTTTCACATTGTTGTTGCCGATGTACCATTTTGGATCGTCGGGAGCAAAGCCAGGAGCAACAAGGGCACCGCAAACATAGGGACGTTCAAAATTACCTCCTTCAAAATCAACAAGTACATAACTCCCCAATTCCGGAAGCCAATGGGTTCCGTAGATTTTTTTTGGATCATTAAAATCTGCACTATGTCCTGAATAGGGCTGAACAACTTTTAGCCAGGGTGTCCAACTCCTTGGGTCTTCATAAATGTCTTTTCCTTCGTCCGCTTTGCCAATGACAACTGCAATCTTGGATGAAGGTCCTTGAAAACGCACTCTTATTCGTCCCCAGTGCTTAGGATCTTCATTGTCTTTGACTACGGCCCTTAAAGGATGGTTACATACCGGATAGATGGTCGGATCAAGATAGGGTGGATAATCTGCTTCTGTCGCAATCCCTTTGAAACGGTTCTCGTACAGCTCATCTGCATTAAAGGAATGGATAACCTCGGTAATTAATATCTCATCCTGCTGCACCTCACTTTTCTGCTGCGAGGATTCACTGCTGATATAGTTGTCTTTGATAGTAAGTTTTGCACCTATTTCCAGTTTGGAACAAAAACTTTTTCCCTCATAGACCAACATGTTGGCCCTACGGCCGAAGACATAAGAGATATACTCATCATTAAAAAAGTCATAATCCATCTTCTCGTTACTTCGGGTGATTTTGACCTTATCATCTTGCTCAATACCTTGGCCCGTTGCGGTCCCAGTGGTCCAGTAATTTGTTTTTTCTTGCCAGGCATGGTAGGTGATGTCATTCAACCTGCTTCCCAAATTCACAGTGTCATCATCATAGCCACCATCAATCATATTATTCATATCATTATATCCTTGTGGCATAATCAGATGGTTTGAGACACGATAGGTCTGCAGGTTTGCACTGTAATACTCCAAGTCCTTGCTGGGATAAGCTAACGTGATGTTTTCTTGTTTGTTAAACTTTCCGAAATGGAATTTTTTTCCGTTGTTGAACATCCACTCTCCGTAGCGTTGGGCTAAGCGCTGTAGAAATTGATAGCTTGTCTCACGATATTGTGCTGTGTAGAAAATGGGGTCTTGGGTCTTTGGGTTTCCTTCCACTTCAATCTCACCTCGGTTAGTGGCCACAAACTTAACAATGGATTCCAGTTTCATCTCATTAAAATACATATCGTCAGGTGAGTCTTTCAGAATCACTTCCTTGGTTTCCGCCACAACCTTGATGACATATTCCGTTTCCTTACGGATGCCTTTGGCGGAGGTGACCCATCCCTCAAACTCGATATCGGCATTCTGAGTGTTTTCTGAGAATCCCTGAATCTCCTGTTCCATGGAGTCGGTCTGCAAAGTGAGTTTTACCTCCTTACCGATGATTGAACCGCAAGTGGTGAACTGTACCTCGTTGATATCCTCTTCGGGTGCCTTCCTTAATTTGAACTCAAGCTTACAAGGCTCCAACAGTCTTTGAGTCATCTTAAATGTATCAAGACTGTACTTGGCCCCGTCGAGTTCTATGTTAAACTGCTTTGATGTCGTTCCAGCGATGCTGAACGCAATATTTTTTACCGATATCGACATAATCTATACTCTCTAAACGGGAACGTTAACGGGAATGGGAACCTGACCTAAAACCACAGGGCGCTGCCCTGGGCTGATATCTTTTGCCCCTACGGGACGTTAATAGGTATAACCCTAAACGCTAAACTCTAAACCCTAAACTCTAAACTATGAACTATGAACTATGAACTATGAACTGTGTTACGTCCAGTCGTTGCTGAACTCTGCGGTGTCGTTGCTGCCCACGGTAATACTCTCAGCGGAGATGGTCACACGGGTGTGCATCAGTCGGGAGTCATGATCATTGAAATAATCCTCCAGTTCCGTGCAATAGGCATTCTTGAAGTTGACCGTCTTGTAACTGCGTTTGTTCTGCTGAGAGTAAACCACAAACTTCAGTACGCCTGACTGTACCTGTGTCTTGCTGAACATCCATTTGTAGAAGAACACATTGTCATCGCTCAAAGAGGGCATGACAAAGGTGATGGCACCACCACGAGGACGGGTGGAAGGCTTACCTGTGCTGTCACATGTTTGGAAGAACCGGTATTTACATTCCACAATGCCATATTTCTTTCCTCCCACTTCAATCTTACCATGGAAGGAGTCGTTCTCACCGCCGCCACCCTTTGAGGAATCTCCCAATAAATCACCGGCAAAAGAGCGGGCAGAACTCATGGCTTCACCTAAAGCAGGATTACTGTCGGTGATATCACTTAAATCACCGAGGAAACCACCAAGTCCTCCTTGTATCTGGTTGCCTACTTCTTTAAGTGCGTCTTTTCCTGCATCCTTTGCTTTGTCGGTTGCCTCCTTTGCCATGTTGTCGGCTTTTTCCTGCATCATGTTCTTCGCGTTGTTTGGAACATTCTTTGCAGTGTCTGCAACACTTTGAGCTTTGTTTTTAGCGGAATCGCTCACATCCTGTGCAGCTTTCTTAGGTGATATACTATCAAGGAATCCCATGCGCTATTATTAATAAGGTAATTATTTTAATAAGGTATAGTTGTTAGAGAAGAAACCTTTGGAGCTTCCCTCAAAGGAAGCTCCAAAGGGATTTTGACAAAGATTAGTTGTCGATGGTCCAACGGTTGTTGTGACGGGCGTTGCCGATAGAGATCTCCTTGGCGGAGATGGTGAACTCCTCATACTGCTGTACCTCATTCTTGTTGTCGTAGGTCTCAGCATACTCTACCATGTAACCCTCCTTGAAGTCGAGGTGCTTCATCTCACCACCCTGACGGTTGGGGAAAGAAATCGTGCCGCTCTTGCTCATGTAGGTGTCGCACATCCACTCCAGCAACTCGGTGTTGCCATCGTCGTTTGACTTAACCTTCACATAGATCTTACCACCACGAGTGGTACCTGTGGGCTGACCTTCAACGTCGGTCTGCTGGTTCAGTTCATAACGAACATACATTACTTCGCGCTCGGCAATGCCGTCAGCGTTGATTGTTACGGTTCTTGTTGCCATAATTGTTTAATTTTAAAAAGTAAATATTTAAATGATTATTTGAAATTCTCTTGTACTTTCAGGGACAGGGCCGTTTCCCAGACCTGTCCCCGATAACTCTAAACCCTAAACTTTAAACTCTAAACTCTAAACCTTAAACTCTAAACTCTAAACCTTAAACCATCAAGATACATTCTGATCCCACTCGACACCAGCCTGACCGTTGTGACCCGTCAACTCGATGAAGAAGTTCTTTGCTGCGAAGAATGGCTTCAGTTCCACTTCGATCTTGATATCTTTGGTCTTAGGATCCTGGTTGATACCCTTCAGGTTGTAGTTCTCAATGAGCTTACCCGGACCCTTATAGTCACTCAGGAAGTCATGAACAGCCTGCTGCAGCTCAGCTTTCACGGCAGAGTTCCAGTTGATGAAGGCCTCGTCGTTGAAGAAGTTCTGGAATACCTTTCCGATCCAGTCGAACACACGTACGATAGGATACTCCTGCAGTCCGAGGGTAGCGCCATTATACAAAGAGCGGTTGGAGAAGGCCATCGTACGACCGTCCTCCTCTACCATTGGGATGACACCCTGGTCGATCAGGGCGGCAATCTCTGACTTACGAAGGTCGAGACGTGCACCTTTCACATTGCTGAGTGTACCATATTTCTTACCGGCGGCACCCTGAGCGATAACGATCTCATCAGTATTCGTCATTCGGCCTGCCAAAGCTGCTGAGGCGGGTACATACAGGTCATCATCCTCATCGGCGAGCTCTGACTTCTTACGACCGAGCAGGTAGTTACAGGTCATGATGACATTGGCCAACTTAGCATCCTGTCCCTGCATGTTAGCATCGTCGAGCTCATCCTTCAACATACTGAAGTTCTGACTGTCCTTGAAGTCGGTCACCATCATCACCTTGTTACGGTAAGCGGTATCAGCCCACATGCGGATGGTGTTGGAGTCGCCTAAGTAACCTGGCATGATCAACAGACTGTAGTTATTCTTCAGACTCAGACGGTCATAGTACTTCTCCATCTCGTCACGGATAGCCATGGTGTCCTCAGAGTCGTGATACTCCAGCTCTTCCTTGTTGACGTTCATCAATGTCAGACAATCCATCTTACCTTGTCCGGCGTTGGCGAAGAAAGAGTCGAGGGCCCGGTAGGTCACCTCCAGTTTGCGGATCTCCTCATGTACGTTGAAGAGGTTGCTCTTCATATTCTGCTCAGCCTTGTCACGCTTGGCCTTGCAAGACTCGATGATACCCATTGGGTCGGTGCCGCCGGCCTCCAGGATGTTTACCCACAGTTCCAGTTCGCTCTTCAGCTTCTTACGACTCTCGGCGTAAGCGGCATCTGAGAGGAAGATGTTCTTCACGGCCTTACGGCGTGGGTCCATATTCTCAACACCTTTGATGAGGCCTTTCACCATCTGGAATCCACCAAATTTGTTCAGTCCGTTAAGACTATCCTGTAGTAACGCAGATGGGTTCTCAATTTTCTCACGAAGTTGCATGCCTTCGCCCTGAGCTTCTTTTTTCAGTTCTTCTGCTGCCATAATTATTTCTTGTTTTTTTTATTGTTTTAATTTTTAGTTGATGGGTTTTCGAGATTTTTTGGTTTTCTTGTTTTCGATATCACGAAATTACGATTTTCCCTAAACCCTAAACTCTAAACCCTAAACCATTTACTCAGCTTCATCAAGTTCAGCCAACAGCGCCTTGAGGGCATTCTTCAGGTTGCCGCGAGCAGCCTCGTCCTTGAGAGTGTTACGGAGGGTCTTGTTCTTCTCCAACTGACGGATCACAGAGTTATAAGCATCGATCTTACCCTTAGCAGCGCCGAGCAATTCACTTTGGGCAATCAGCTGGTCATCCTCGAAGTCCTTGATCTGCTTGAAATCGAAGTCTTCATAGACAGCGCCTCCCTCCTCAGTCTCCATGGTGACTCCTTTCTTACTGGGCTGATAATGCTCGAATACATCTTTCATACTCTTGGGCTTGAACCCTTCGCGGTCCTCGTCAGTGTTAGGTGCCTCGTCAGTAAACTGATCGGCATACAACGCACGGTTTTGTGGGAACTCGATGATACCGTCTTGTGCCTCGGCATCGAGTACTTTTGTAATAACAGTTTTTCTTGCCATAATAAAGGTTATATTTATTGTTAATAATTAAAGATTATTCTTCTGTTTTCTCTTCTGCCTTTGTCTCAGCTTCAGCCGGCGCTTCAGGAGCAGGTGCCGGTGCTGCCTCGGGTGCAGGAGCCTCTTTTATTGGCTCTTCACCATCCGGTGAGTCGATATCCCATATAATCTGTTTCTTCTCCTCGTCATATTTCATCGTAACGGTATCTCCTGGTGCCACATCACCGGCAATGATAAGCTTTGACAATGGGCGGCGGATCTCCTTACGGATAATGCCGAGGATAGGACGCGCTCCGTAGTGTGCGTTGAAGCCCACCTTGGTAACATACTTGCGGGCAGACTCGTCGATGACGAGTTTGATATTCTGCTCCTTGAGGGTCTTCAGCAGGTTCTTGATGTGGATATCGAAGATGCGGTCGATCATCTCCTCGGTAATCGGGGAGAACGGCACGATCTCTGTCAGACGGGCGAGGAACTCCGGACGGAAGTTACCCTGCATCACCTCGAGCAGTTTGTCGTGGGTGGGAACGATGCCCTCGCCGAACGACTTGAAGATATAGTCACTACCGATATTGGAGGTGAAGATGATGAGTGAGTTGGAGAAGTCACCCACACGTCCCAGACGGTCGTGCAGCTTACCCTCGTCGAGAATCTGCAGGAAGAGGTCGAAGACCGACTTATGCGCTTTTTCTATCTCATCGAAGAGGACGACGGAGTAGGGGTGCTGACGGATCTGGTTCACCAGCAAACCACCTTCTTCATATCCTACATATCCCGGAGGCGCGCCATACAACAAGGCTACAGAATGTTCTTCCTTATACTCCGACATATCGAAGCGCAACATGGCGGTCTCATCATCGAAGAGGAAGTTAGCCAGCGACTTGGCGAGCTCGGTCTTACCCGTTCCCGTCGGACCGAGGAAGAAGAAGGAGCCCATCGGCTGCCCTTTTTTGTTCAGACCGGAACGACTCTCGAAGATCGCATCGAGAATACTCTTGATGGCATGGTTCTGACCGACGACGCGTTTGTGGAGGATCTCTTCGGCATTGCCTAACTTCTCCCGCTCCTCCGACTGGATGTTACCCATGGGGATGCCTGTCATCTTGGCGACGACATCACGTACGGCGTTTTTCTCCAGTTTCTCCATCTTCTCTCTCTTCTCTCCTTCTTCAGCCAAATCAGCCATCTCGTTGGCGATCTTCACGGAAGACATCGCACGGTCGAGAAGGTCAAGGGCTGATGACGGAAGACGACGGTCGGGCATATAACGCTTGGCCAAGCGGACAATCTCCGCAGGCACCTCTTCCTCGATAGGCAGATGGTGGAACTCCTCATAGCTCGGACGCTTGCTCTTGATAATCTCAATAGCCTGCTCCTCGGTGGGCTCCTCCACGGTGATCTTCTCGAAGAAAGCGGTAAACTCCTTGTCTTTCTCGATATCTTTGGTATAACCGTCGATGGTCGCGGTACATACCACCTGCAGCTGATTCTTGGAGAGTAACTTCTTCAGGTTCGGCAGGATGCCGTTGAGCACCGACTGCTTATCCTCCACACGATGGAAGTTTTCAATAACGAGCACCGGCTGCGTCTGGTTGAGCAGATCCTCAGTAACTTTCTTAAAACGATCTTCAATCTCTCCCTTATAGCTAACCCCCTGACTCAATGCGATCAGATCCAGCTCGTATGGCTGCATACTCTCTAATGACGCGGGCACCTTCTTGTCGCGCACACGTTGTACGATACTGTTGATAAGACTGGTCTTTCCGACACCTGTCTCACCGACAATCAGCAGATTGGCACGGTCTTTACGGGCAAGGATCTCTACGATGGAGAGCACTTCCTTGTCGAAACCGATCACGTCGGTGTCGCCCAACTCATCAATCAAAGACAGGCAAAACTCATCGGCAGCACCGGTAGCCGCGGTACCACCAACACTTGCAGAGGGACTGGCTGCTTTCGGTCTCGGTGCAGACCCTGACTGTGTTGCCATGATCTTATCTGGCTGTAGCGGCAGTGTCTTCAACTGTTCGTAGCTGAAACCGATTCCCGGAGTAACCAGAGATGCTAACAATGTAACAGGTGTCACTTCTGCCAATCCATGTTTCTCAGCGATCTCTTTTGCTTCTTTTACAACATTCTTTGAATCGTTAGAGAGTTCAATACCTTTCATTCCGTAGGGTGATTTGTCGCATTGCTTCATGCGCATGTCGGCCCAGTCAAGTAGGTAGTAATAGTCCTCATCGAGTGTGTCCTCGATAAAACTTACCAGTCCCGCACTCTTATGGAGCAGAGAACGGAGCAAGTGGGCGGGTTCGATCTTCGGTGACTTGTTGTCGTTGGCAAACGACTGTGCGATGTGCAGTAAGTCGAACGGAAAACCGGCTAACATTTCAGAATATTTGTCCATATATTTTTGAGATAAATGTTTTCCACCCGTTGACGTAGTTGCGGAATAGAGTGGAAAATGGTTAATAGATTATAGAATGCTTAAAAAACTCGTCGGGACAAAAGCAATGGCAACGGCTGCCACTCCCTCTATCTGCACCACTACGTGCTTGTTCTTCTTTATCCTCTTGATGACGCCCTCCACGCCTGCGAACGGTCCTTCGTTGACCCTGACACGTTTTCCTTCCTTGCCGATAAAATCGCTGTAGTCGAGGTACATCACACTGTCGTCTTGCACGGAGACCACCCGAATGAAATTGTCCATCTCTTTATCAGAAACTCTCAGGATGGTCTTCCCGTCACCTGTAATCTTACGGTTGTTCATCATATAGCGCAGAGGTTCAAACTCTTTGCGTGTCATCTTCAACTCTGTTATCCTCTCCTGAGAGGAGCGGATGAAGATCAGATTGTGAATAGCTGGGCATAAGACGCGTTTCCTGCCGTCTTTTGTGTTGATGAGCTCATAGTGCATAGGTATGAAACTCTCAATATCTAACTCATCGAGATATTTCTTTATTTTCAATTCTCGATGATAGGTAACACGCATGGGAAACCACTGTAGATCTTCCATTGGTAACCGAGGGCAATTAAGTTCAAATCAATAAAGAGGGACACTGCAAAAAATGTTTGCAGATACTCAGAACGGAAGTACTTGAAGTACCTTAGACTTATTTATTACTCTCATTTTTTGTACTGGTTTCCAGCAACATGAATGGATGTATATTGATAAAATCAATCATAAAGATTGACTTCTGTTTGCAAATATAGCATTTTTTTTTAAAAAGGCAAACATTTTTTTGAAAAAAAGAAGAAAAATTGGAATGTCTAAATGACGAATCGGACAATCACATGCCTAAGTTCTTTAAAATGCGGAAAATAAACAATAATCCCTCCTTCTCAAGGACGTTTGAGACGGATTGACAGGTGCCGTTGTCACTTTCTTACGGCTCTCTTTCTTCTTTTACAATTGATCCTTCAACCGGTAGAGCCCTACACTGTTGCTGCCCTTCAGAAGGATGTAATGATTCTTTATCGGTTCTTGGTGCAATACCTCCATTACCTCACCGACGGTACTGAAATACCGGAATTCATCTGCATATTCTGAGAAAGCATCACCCACAAGCCATACCTGGTCGAAGTGTGCCTTCTTGAGGAAGTCAACCACTTTGCGATGCTCTTCTTCGGTGGCATCGCCTAACTCTCGCATCTCCCCGAGAATCGCCATCTTATGTTCTACTTCCATCCGCCTGAAGTTATCCAAGGCAGCCGCCATCGAGGTGGGGTTGGCATTGTAGGCATCTACGATGAGTTTGTTGTGCGCCGTCTCCGTGAGTTGTGAGCGGTTGTTCTGTGGGATATAGTTGCTCAGGGCATCGTTGATCTGATCTGGCTTTATCCCAAAATGATATCCTACGGTGATGGCAGCCAGCATATTCTCGATATTATAGGCGCCGATGAGATGCGTGTCCGTCTGGTACCACTCAGAGTTACTGCCAAAGAAATTGTTTTGTATGCGCCAGCGGAAAGAGAGGAACGGTTTGCAGCCGGTGACCTCCCCCTTGACGCTGATATCGATATGGTCTCCTTGTCCGTAGAAGATTACCGACTCCGCCTTACGGTCGCGGGCCATCTGCATCAGATACTCATTGTCGGCATTGATGAAGATGGGGATGACCTCACGGTGGTTGTTGCGGTCGGCAGCCACAAGATAGTCATACAGCTCACCCTTGGTGCGCATCACCCCCTCGAAGGAGCCAAACCCCTGAAGATGAGCGCGCCCCACACTGGTGATCAGTCCGCAGGTGGGCTCAGCCGTCTCTACGAGTGTCTTGATATCACCGGGATGAGAGGCTCCCATCTCTACAACCGCTATCTCATGCTCGTCTTGCAGACGAAGAAGAGTCTTTGGAACGCCGACATCATTGTTGAAGTTACCTTGAGTTGACAATACGTTATATTTCTTTTGCAAGACACAGGTAATCAGCTCTTTTGTGGTAGTCTTACCGTTCGTTCCCGTGATGCCAATCACAGGAATCTTGTACTTTCTGCGATGCATACGAGCAAGGTCCTTCAAGGTTTGAAGGGCACTCTCCACGAGCACATACCTGTCATCCTCCCGAAGATATTCCTTCTCGTCGATGACAGCGATGGCGCAGCCTTTCTCCAAGGCACTCTCCGCATAGGCATTGCCATTGAAAGTCTCTCCTTTAAGGGCGATGAAGATACTGCCTGCCGGACAGTCTCTGCTGTCTGTCGTTATCTGTGGATGCGTAGAAAAATACGCATATAAGTCAGCGATTTCCATAAATTAATTAAATTTACTGCAAAGATAATCAGATTATTTAAAATAAAGAATTATATTTGCAAATACTTTTTTAAGAAGATGCAAATGTGCTATACGATTAATGTCAATGGCCGGCTGCTTGACTTGTCTGAGCCGTTGGTGATGGGAATCCTCAACGTGACGTCCGACTCCTTCTATGCTGACAGCAGGGTGCAGACGGAAGAAGAGGTGGTGTCCCGTGCGGCTGCCATCTTGGAGGAAGGCGGAGAAATCATTGACGTGGGAGCCTGCTCCACCCGCCCGGGAGGCACCGTCGTTACCCAGGAAGAGGAATATGCCCGCCTTGAGATGGCTTTGCCCGCCATCTGTCGGCATTTCCCTGACGCCATCCTCTCGATAGACACCTTCCGTCCTGCCATCGCACGGTGGGCGGTTCGTCAGTATGGGGTGGCGATGATCAATGATGTGGGAGACGCCTCAGTATCACGTCAGGAGATGTTTGAGGAGGTAGCCCGTCTGCAAGTGCCATATATCCTGATGTCCACCTGCGGTAATATCCATGACATGCTGCTGACATTCGCCACCGAGGTACAACAGTTGCATGCCCTTGGTGTGAAGGATATCATCCTTGATCCAGGCTTCGGCTTCGGAAAGACGCTGGAAGAGAATTTTACCGTCATGAGGGATACTGGGAGACTACAGGCTCTCCATCTTCCTGTGTTGGCGGGAATATCTCGTAAGTCGATGATCTATAAGACATTAGACAGCACCCCCTCGGAGGCACTTGTAGGTACTGCCGTGCTCAATGGCTATCTGTTGCAGCAGGGTGTCTCGATCCTTCGGGTGCATGATGTACGGGAGGCTGTGGAGACTGTCACCCTCATGAAAAGACTGATAAATACAATTAACTCATCAACTGATATATAAAATGTTTTACTTCGGAATAAAGGATATCATAGATATTTTTCTGGTCGCGCTGATGTTGTACTATATCTACCGACTGATGAAGGAGTCACGCTCCCTGAACGTGTTCATTGGCATCATGGTGTTTGTCTTGATATGGCTGTTCGTGAGCCAGATCCTGGAGATGCGACTGCTTGGAAGTATTCTCGACAAGTTGGTGAGTGTAGGTGTGCTGGCGCTGATTATCTTGTTTCAGGAGGAGATACGTAAGTTCCTCTATAACCTG
>FLNZ01000051.1_pt1 | contig 20542 bp, 14 predicted proteins | sample 1140391 | NCBI WGS metagenome assembly FLNZ01 (sample SAMEA3878171, study PRJEB12797) | bioreactor metagenome | biome: Moose rumen | place: Sweden | collected 2011-10
CCGGATATGGCGCTTGATTTCGGACAGTTCCAGGCCCGTCAATCTGGAGATTGACGGAGAGTCGTAACCATCCTTGTGGAGTTCATAGGCCTTGGCCCATTCTTCTTTTGTGTGTTTCTGGTACATGAAAACCCCGAAAGTTGTGTCCAACTTTCGGGGTTCACATCACAAAGTCGGAGGCTTGTTGGTGTGGAATGAGGAGTCGGTTATTTGGTAATGTTTATCGGGCGCGCCTCGTGATAACTGCCGGTCGATACCTTCACGATGTAGGTGCCCGCGGGCATTTCGCTCATGTCGAAGGTATGCACGTGCCCGCCTGCGTTCTGGATTCCCGTCACCTTCTGGTCAATTAGCGCGCCGAATCCGGTAAACAGGCTTATCTTCACGTTGTCGCGGCTCGGGAGCGAGTAGCGCACGCTGAGGTTCCTGCGGGCAAGGGAGAGTTCCATGTGCGTTGCTACCCCCTTGAGGCCGTACATCAGTGCGGTAGTCGACTCGCCGGCTCCGCTGCCCTGCTCGTTCGTGAGCGTGACTGTCACCTTGAAGAGTACCGTTTTCCCGTTGTACTCGAGTCCCTGGGTGAACTTGTATGTATCGCCGTTATTCACGCGGTTCGGGTAGTGCCCGATGGCGAGAGTCCCCTTCGGGATATCCGCTTCGCTAAACACGTAGGCGTTCTCGCCCCATTCCACCACGTTGCCCGCCTTGCCGAACCAGTGGCCGGGTGCGTTCGCGGTAGATTCGGTTACGTTGTTTCCGTCCGGTTCCTGCGCGAAGAAGGTCGCTTTCGAGAGGCTTGCCGCGGTGAGCCCGAGCTTGTCTGCGACTTCGGCGACGTCGAAGGTGGCGGTGACGCTCGCGTAGTTGTCGTCGATGGGGAGTGTCACCTTGATTTCGTATGTCGCCGTGATGGTCGCCGGCGCGATGCTGCTCGAGCTCGCGGGCTTCTCGCTGCTCGAAGAAGAGATGCTGCTCGAAGAAACCGGCTTCACGCTGCTGGAGCTCGCGGGCGTTGCAGAGCTGCTGGAACTGCGCGCAACACTGCTGCTAGATGCAACGGGCGCGTCGCCGATTTCGGGCCACTTGTAGTCGAGCTTGAAGTCGTTGTAGTATTTCGTATTCGCGTCGCCTGCGCCGTTGATTCCTTCCTCGGGCTTGAGGCGGTAATCGTAGTGGTAGGTGCGCATGTCGGGGTTCTTCGAGTAGTTGTAGTCGGTGTTCACCACGATGGCAAATGCCATCTTGCTTCCGCCCGTGGTACTCGGGGTCTTCGCGATTTTAAGGATGGCTGTCTGGTTGCCCTTCACGGGTTCGCTGTACACGGGCGTGCCGTCAGATGCACGGTAGGCGAGCACGAGGCGCATGTTGTCGTTCGTGGAATGCGAGCCATTCGGGTAGAGCGTCATGCTGATTTGCGTCGCGCCGTCCTTGAGCTTGAGCGGGATTACGTTCGAGCCCGACCATCCCGGAGTCAGGTCCTGGTTCGGCACCCAGTCGCCGTTGCTTACGGTTACGCTCTGGTAGGGAGTCATTTTCCAGGTGTAGCTGTAGTTCCTGTTGTCCCAGTAATCCTGTTCCCAGTAGGTATCGCTCCCGAAATTCTGATTCAGCAGGTTCTTGATTTCGTTGGACCACTTTTTCATGTCGAGCATGGCGAGCCTTGCGCGGAATTCGGTGATGAGCCTGCGCACGCCCTCGTCACCGAGGCCGATGTCGAGCCCGTAGGTTTCGAGCAGGTAGGTCGTCTTGCCGTAGGCGTGGCCGTACACCCAGCGCACGGACCCCGTACCGAGCCAGGTACCCATGAACGTGGGGAATATGTTGCTGTACTGCGCGCCACCCAGGAGGTAGCGCTGGTTCTTGCCGGTAACGCCCTGAGCGCCGGGGCCGCCGAAGGTACCGTCGATGAGCCAGCCCGAGTAGCATTCGATGGGCATGAAGGGTGCGATCACCGTCGCCGCGTTCAAGAATCCCATGCCGCTATAGACGCCTTCGCGGTGGCTGAACATGTCCTGCTGGATCCACGTATTGCCCGCTTCCTGGAACCAGTGCGCCTCTTTGGCGCCGGGGTAGCCGTTCGTCATCGAGTGGATGCCCTCGTGGATCATCGCGTCCATCTGTGCCACGCGATCGCGGTAGGGGCAGCTTGTGTTGAAACTGTACAGCGGGTAGAACGATGCCGCGACGGCGGTGTAGCCCGCGACCCATGTCTGCCATCCGCCGGTGGTGTCGGTCTTTGCGCCGCCCGCGCACGTGCCCGAGCCGTAGTAGTACACGGCACTGTATTGCCCGTCTTGCGCCTGTGCGTCCGGGGCCCAGCCCATCTCGTTATAGAGGTACTCGAAGTCGGTATCGTATTTCTTGAGGATGCTGTCGATAGTCACGTCGGTAATGCGGCTGTCGCGATCCTTGCCCCAGTAGAAGGCCCACCACTTGCCGGCCTTCTTGCCTGTCACGCCCGAACAGTTGTTGTTGAACTTGGTGGGCGGCTGGATTTCGCCCAGGTTCGACTTGGTGTCGTAATCGAGGTCGGAACGGTAGGCGGGCCATGTGTAGGCGTCCCCTTCCGCTGCGGTGGCTGTGACCCCCATACCTGCCGCGAGCGCTGCCGCGGCTATCCATCCCATACACTTTTTCTGCATAACACACTCCAGTTTTGATGCTATGCTAGAAATAGGTTTTTACGCCCGGAAATCCTAGGTTTTGACCCTCCCGGCGTGCTGTTTCCGTGTTGAAAGTGTGTAAAAATAATAGCATAAATCTTTTAAAATGCCTAAAAATACATCTAAATAACGAAATTTTGTGTAATAATTATTTTGTAGTCGGACACGATACCTGTAGCATCTACGTGTAGCGTTACACGTATTTTTCAACTGCCACAGAATTTAGGATTTAGAACTTGAACAGTGCGCCGAAACGCATCTGTCCGTCGCGCACGCCGTCGTTGTCGCCCACGTCCATGATGGTCGCGAGGTCGAACTGGAGCATGTCCGAAATCATGAATCCGATACCGAAGTCGGCCTCGTTGCGCTTGCCGGTCTGGTCGTAGAGGTAACCGACGCGGAGCGCCACTGTATTCGCGTAGATGAATTCCAGGCCCGTATTGAACACGCCCTGCAGCAGGGAGTTCTTGAATGCGGTAAACCCGTGTCCGCCGCGTTCCGGATGCCCGATGGATTTCCAGCAGGCGATGTAGAACGGTTCCGGGTCGCCCTTGTCGTCGTCGTACACGACTTCGCGGTTGTAGTCGGCGGCGATGGTGAGCCTGTAGTCGGCGAGCGAAAGGATTTCGTAAGAGAGCCCGACGCGCCAGGTGAGCGGAATCGGGTCTTCGATGGTCTTGTCCACGTAGTACACGCTCGGGCCGATGTTCGCGAGCACGAGGGCGAAGTTTAGTTTGTCTATAAACAGGTCCTTCTTGAGCACGCCGATGTCGAACGCGTAACCGAAGGTGGTCGCTTCCTCTTCACCGGCACCTGCACCGGAACTCAGGTCGGAATAGAATAGCTTGATGCTGAGGCCCAGACCCCAGTTGTTCGGGAAGCGAGTACCGTAGCTTACGCCGCCCACGATTTCGGAACTGTTGTAGGCCACCAGGTCGTCGGCGTCAACATCGCCCGAGACGACCGTGGAACCGAAGCTCACGAAGTTCACGAAGAACCCGAGCGTTCCCCATTCCGCAACGGGGACGGTCATGCCGCCGAAGAGGTGGTAGAGGTCGGGAATGTTCAGGACAGGCAGGAGCTTTTCGTAGAAGGCGCTCAGCTGGTAGTCGGCGTCCTTGTAGATTTCCATGCCGCTTGCGGTGCTGAACCACACGTCGTTGCCCTGCGGCAGAACCTTCCATACCTTGTTCGTGGAAAGTCCGTTGCCCGAATGGAAGTGGAGCCATTCGTCATCCTTCTTGACGCTGCCTTCCTGTTCGGCGACTCCTCGTTCAAGTTCCGCCTTGCGTCCGCTTGCGGTTGCGTAGTCGGGGAGGTGGCGCCACACGCCCTTGTCGGTCGCAATCCAGATGTGGCCCTTCTGGTCCACCGAGATGTCGTTCACCACGTTGCCGTCGAACTGCACCTGTTCCCACTTGCGCAGGTTGAAATGGCTGAGGCCGCCCTTGTGTGCCGCCCATACGTGTGCGGAACTGTCGACGGCGAGTGCGGTCGGGTGCAGGTCCATGATGCCGTCCTCTTCGTTGAAGAGGCTCCAGCGGTCCTTGTCGTTCACGCTCTTCTTGGGCACGAGCCTTGCGATGCCTGCGCCATCGACGGCGACAAACAGTTCCTTGCGGCTTTCGGACCACACGAGCGCGTTAATCTTTTGGCTCGGGAGCACCTTGCCCTTCTGCTCGAACTGGCCGTTGCGGTAGAGGAACAGCCCGTTGTCGGTGCCTATCCAGAGCGATGCGCCTTGGTTCACGAGTGCCGTGATGCGGTGGCTCCCGATTTCATCTTCGTAGTTCTTCCATGCCTTGCCGTCAAAGCGGTAGAGCGTCTTCGGGGTGCCTACCCAGAGCTTTTCGGTGCGGCTCTCGTAGAGGAGCGCCGTGATGGTGTCCTTCACGATGAGGTTCCACGGGATTTTCACTTCCACCACGTGCGATTCGTCGTCGGCGTTCTTGATGTCGTTGAACTTCTTGACCTGGCGGGTGTATTCGTCGAGCCCGCGTTCGGTACCCGCGAAAACGCGCACGGCGTCTTTCACCTTCGCGTTGCCCTGCAGCGTCACGGTGTGGTAGTCCACCCACTGCTCGCTGTCGTACTTGAGGATTCCGTTCACGGTCCCTGCCCAGAGTTCGCTCTTGGAGAAGAACCCGTTCTTGGCACGACTTGCCATGTTGGTAAAGTGCGGGGTTGTCTTTGCGTCGGCGGGGAACGAAACCTTCCATTCGTCGGCAAGCGGCCCGAAGGCTAGGCCTGCGGGGTTGTAGTACATGGCGGTTGCGTCGTCGGCCAGCGCTGCACCCACTTCGCCCATACCGAGCTGGCGTGCGCCAACGGGCATTTCGAGCGTGATGATTGCCGAACCTGCGGCAAGCGAGAGTGCTGGTGCAAAAAGGAGCGCGGAAAGTAGGTTGCGTGGCGTGTTAAACAAGTTGCCTCCAGTCCGGAACGTCGTAGCTGCTTCCGTGCGTGGGGAGTACCGCCTTCCAGCCGGACTTGCTCGGGTTTTCCCAGGGCTGCTTGGGCAAGAGCTTGCAGTCGCATCCGAGTACGTAGGGTGGCAGGATTTCGGCGTGGTTTCTAATCTGTTCGCGGGTAATGAAGTTTTCCTCGTGGACGAACTTCACGTATTCCTTGCCCTTGGGGCCAAGTTCTATGCGGTAGGTGACGGTGCCGTTCTGGTCGCCCTCGTCGATGGTCCTGATGGTTTCCTCGATGCTCTCGTTCCACTTGTCGAGGTATTCCTTCCTCTGTTCGGGCGTGAGGTTTATCTGTGTCTCGAGCCAGGCGCGTATGGAATTTTCGGAGGGCTTTACCGCGGTGATGGATTCCCTTGCCGGGCGGACCACCACGGCGTACTTGCCGGATACGTCAATGACCGGCTTGATTTCCTCTTTTTCGTCGGCGCTGTGGATGACCACGTAGGCGCCGATTCCTGCGAGGATTATGGACAGGAGTACGATAACGATGACAATGACGACAGAGAGCATAATCTTTCCCGTTCTATATTGCAATTCCTCTTTTTTTCAAAACTAGCATTTTTCTATCTTGTGGAGTAGGAGTTTTTATGTCAAAATTCAAGATTTTTATTGTTCTGTTGTTTTCTAGCGTTGTATGGGCGGTTCCGTTCAATATTGATGTGGTAAAAACCGGTGAAGGCGACGAGATTCGCGCAGGGCAGCTCATCAAGGTGCACTACAGGGGCTACCTGTATGCCGACATGCTTCACTATGACAGCCTGAAGGTCGCTGCGGCCCAGGATTCTATCGCGAAGGCGCAGGCGGATTCCGTCGCTGCCGCTACGGCGAAGAAGGACTCGAAATCGAAGGCGAAGGACAAGAAGGCAAAGGCTCCGGTCGATACGGTTGCAGTCGCGGACAGTGCCGCGGTAGATAGCGCGCTTGTGGACGAGGCCTCGGCAGATACGCTTACTCCCTTTGCCGATACGTATGCAAGCGGCGAACCGCTCGAGTTCACGATTGGCGTGGGCCAGGTGATTGCCGGCTGGGACAAGGGTATTGTGGGAATGAAGGTGGGCGAGGTCCGCAAGCTTACAATTCCTTACGTGATGGCATATGGCGAGAATTCTCTCGAGGGCATTCCCCCGTATTCCGACCTGTATTTCGAGGTGGAACTTGTCTCTGCCGAAAAGCCGATGGAACCCGACGTGTTCCCGAAGGATGTGAACAAGCTCGCGTGGAAGGCGAAGGACAAGGGCCTCAAGATTTATGACGAGAAGGTGGGTACGGGCAAGCCTGCGATGGCGGGTTCTACCCTGAAGGTGCATTACACGGGATGGCTCGTGTCGGGCCGCAAGTTCGGCAGTTCCAAGGATTTGGGCAAGCCTTTCGAGGTGGTGCTCGGCGTGGGCAAGATGATCAAGGGCTGGGAAGCAGGCCTTGACGGCATGCGCGAGGGCGGTGTCCGCTGGCTTCGCGTTCCCCCTTCCATGGGGTACGGCGCGAGCGCGTTCACGATGATCCCGCCGAACTCTACGCTCGTGTTCCGCGTCGAGCTCGTGGAATCCATGGTGGACCCCGAGGTGGCGGCCAATATGGATTTCTTCCCCGATACGGCGTCGCTCACGTTCGAGAACGGTTCCGAGGGCCTGCGCTATGCGGTAATCCAGCAGGGCGAGGGCGAACCCGCCAAGGTGGGGGCCGCGGTGAAGGTGCATTACACCGGCTGGATGACCAACGGCTACAAGTTTGACAGTTCCCGCGACCGCGGACAGCCCTTCGTGTTCCCGCTCGGGCAGGGCCGCGTGATTCGCGGTTGGGACCTGGGTGTCGCGGGCATGCTTCCGGGTGAAAAGCGCATCCTCGTGATTCCTCCGGGACTCGGCTACGGCAGTCGCGGCGCGGGCCCCATTCCGGGCGGCGCGACGCTCATCTTCGCTGTGGAGTACCTGGGCGAGTAATGCTTAAAATCCTGTCCGAAAAGCTGAAGGAATCCTTCGCGTCGGTACTTCCCGTTACGCTCATAGTCCTCGTGCTTTCGTTCACCCCGCTGGTGAGTTTCTCTACGAAGGAACTGCTCGTGTTTGCGGTGAGCGCGGTGTTCCTTGTGGTGGGAATCGGGTTGTTTAACCTGGGGGCGGACCTTGCCATGACGCCGATGGGCGAACACGTGGGTTCGGGCCTTACCAAGTCGCGCAAACTCCTTTTGCTCCTTTCGGTGTGCTTCGTGATGGGCGTGCTCATTACGGTCGCGGAACCCGACCTCTCTGTGCTTGCCGAGCAGGTGAAGAACGCGGTCGAACCGATGTTGCTTATCGTTACCGTGGGTATCGGAGTCGGGTTTTTCCTGCTCCTTGCCATCGTGAAGGTGGTCTGGAAGAAGGACCTCTCGACCATCATCATTTTCTTCTACATGGCGCTGTTCATGCTGGGCATGCTCATGCTCACCTTCGGCAAGGAGCAGTTCGTGCCGCTCGCCTTCGATTCCGGCGGCGTGACGACCGGCCCCATCACGGTGCCGTTCATCATGGCGCTCGGCGTAGGTGTCGCCGGCGCCATCGGCGGCAAGAACGCGAACGAGAACAGCTTCGGGCTTATCGCGCTGTGCTCCATCGGGCCTATCATGGCGCTCATGGGTCTCGTGATTTTTTCGAAGGGCGACCTTACCTACAAACTTTCGCCCGAGAGCTATTCCATTGATGCAAGCCTCGGCGAGAACTTTATCCCGACGGTCGCCGCGGTCGCCCACGAGGTGCTTGTGGCCCTCGGGCTCATCGTTGTGTTTTTCCTCGCCCTCCAGTTCGTGGCGCTCCGGCTTTCGCGCTCCAAGCTCGTGCAGATGTCGTTCGGCATCTGCTACACCTTCGTGGGGCTTGTCGTGTTCCTTACGGCGGTGAAGGTCGGGTTCATGCCCGTAGGTTTTGAACTCGGGTGCAACCTCGCGAAAATGCCCCGCGCGCTTGTCATTTCGGGCTTTGTCATCGGCATGGTGGTCGTGCTCGCTGAACCCGCGGTCCACGTGCTCAACAAGCAGGTCGAAGACATCACCGGCGGACTCGTGAGCAAGCGTTCCATGCTCATCGCCCTCTCGGTGGGTGTCGGGCTTTCCATCGGGCTGTCGATGATCCGGATTATCGTGGGTTTCCCGATTATCTACTACCTCATTCCCGGCTACTTCATCTCGCTTGCGCTCTCGTTCTTTGTGCCCAAGCTCTATACTGCCATCGCGTTTGACTCGGGCGGTGTCGCGAGCGGCCCGCTTACTTCGAGCTTTATTCTCCCGCTCTCTATCGGCGCATGTTCCGTGATTCACGATGGAGGCGATTCCATACTGAGTTACGCCTTCGGGATTGTCGCGATGGTCGCGATGACCCCGCTCATTACCATCCAGGTGATGGGCTTCAGGGCGATTGCATCCAAGAAAATCAAGAACCGCCTGATGATGCGCCGCATCCAGGATGCCGACGACGAGCAGATTATCGATTTTGTGTAGGTAGGCCATGGCAGAGGTTAAGAAGTCAAGCATTGCGAGAAGGCTTTACGGGCGGGCGAACGGGCGTTCGCGTGTGTCCATGAACCGCCTCAAGATTCTCGTGACCGTCGTGAACCGCGCAAAGGCGGATTTCTACATGGACCACATCCAGTCCTTCGGCGTGAACATGCAGATGCTCGTGTTCGGGCACGGGACCGCCCCGCGCGAGATTGCGACTGCGATGGGCCTTGCGGATTCTGAACGCGCAGTCATCTTCAGCGTCATTGGCGAGAACAACCTGCGTGCCGCCCTCGATAGCCTCGGCGAGAAGTTCAATACCATTGCGGGAGGCAAGGGAATTGCCTACACTATCCCGATGTCGAGCATCATCGGCAAGTCCATTTTCAACTTCCTGAGCGATAACCGCGATGCGGTACGGAGGAACGAAGCATGAGCGCATTCAACCACGAAGTCATCTTCTGCATTGTGAATACCGGATTCTCGGAAACCGTGATGGAAGCGGCGAAGGATGCCGGCGCCCGCGGAGGCACTATCCTGAATGCCCGCGGTACGGCGAACAAGGAGGCCGAATCGTTCTTCCACATTGCGATACAGCCCGAAAAGGAAATCGTGATGATCCTCGTGGATTCGAAAATCAAGGATGCCGTGCTCCACGCCCTCTACCAGAAGGCGGGCCTTGACACGATGGGGCAGGGGATTGCGTTCTCGCTCCCCGTGGAAGACGTGGTCGGGCTTACCCCGTGGAAGGCGGTCGACAAGGACGGCAAGACCATCAAGATGCCCATATTCAAGAAGCCCAGCGAAACTACCGAAGAAACTAAATAAAACGCCCAGCCTTTGTAGGGCATTCCTTCTTAACATTCAAAGCCTTGATGCGGATTTGCACAAGGCTTTTCACTTTTTGCATTTTTTTTGAAAAATCATTTTACAACGGTTTTCTTTCTGACGATAAATAGACAGGACCTGTTTCACAAGGAGGAATCCTTATGGATAAAAACGGTAATGTCATGAAACACATCGTCGTACTCATCCTTGCTTTCATCGCAATGACCTTTGCGGAAGGCTTTCACAATGGAACGGGGTTCTTTATCAACTCCGAGTACATCGTAACGGCATATCATGTCGTAGAGGATTACGACTACAATTGTTATTACGATATCCAGAACGATTCGTGCTATAAGGTGCATATCGTTGATTACGATAAGGAAAGAGACATTGTTCTGTTGAAGCTGGACGAGGAGCCTGTTGAAATGCCTAGGGTGTGTCGTATCGCACACACAGAATTGCCTGTCGGGGAAAAACTGACCTCGTATGGTTACCCTGAGCCGTTCATTGACCCTAAGTTGGCCATTATCCCTATGAGCATCCGTGTGCAGTATCGTTATGACGGCGATTACAGCTATTACCGCATGACTGGTACTCTGCAGCTTGGTATGTCTGGTGGCCCCAATTTTACAACGGATGGCCGAATTGGTGGAATGAGCAAGTCAATCTCGACAATGGAACGTAATACGAGCAACCTGATTAAGTCTACCGAAGTAATTCGTTTGCTTCGTATGAATGGTGTAAGGGAATATCCTAACACCAAGAACGTTAAAAAATGTGTTATCAGCATCGTGAACAGCATTAAAGTGTTCAAGTCTGCTCAGGATGAATGGGGAGTATAAAATATGGCAGTTTTTGAAACGCTTTTTGTCTTGACAGGCATTCTCGTAGGCCTTACGTCGCGGGGAGGAATGTACTTATTCTTGCTTCCGCTTGCCGTAGTGGCATTCGTACTCGCCATTATGAACAGGCCGAATCCAACGGGTTCCAAGATAAAAAAAATTGTAAGCTCGATTTTATCGGTAGCCTACCTTGCTGCGGTAATTGTCTGCTCGCTTACTTTTTTCCAAAACGGTTCTAAAGAACCGAAAGATGCCCCCAAAAAGGAGCCGACAGTTGCATTGCAGGCTCCGGATAACAAGAATTTGTCCGGCATGGCGGAAAAGGTGGATAAAATCTATTCCATGCTTGCCGACATGAAAGTTGAATACAGCCTGATTGGAAAAAGCGATCTGGAGCGGGTCCAGGCGAAAATCGCCATGCATGACGACGAATTGATTGAATGTGACCCCACAAAAAAGAAGGACTGTATGGAATTCACCATTTATGGAACGGAACGCGACAGTACCAGGTTTTACAAGGTTTCCTTGCATTGGAAGTTGCCGAGATTCCAAGTTTATCCTAAATGGGTCCACCGGAAAATTATCAAGGGATTGCTGGGCGAAGACTTGACCGATGCCGACACGGTCCTTGATTCTAGACATTTGGGCGAAATTCATAAAAGGGCACTTTACCGTCAGGTGGAAAAATACAAGAGGAGCATTGAGTACGAACTCAGGAATTATCCCAATGACTGGTACTATGACAGCGCCCATACGGAAGTCGCCGCCACCCTCAAATACGAGCGAGAGGACAGTATAGATGTCGCGTTCGATTCGCTGCTGTGGACGACCTATTATATTTCGAATGCCGGCTACGATGCCGGTGCCGCCGCAGGATCCAATTACGAGTATCATCGGACCTTCTCGAAGAGAGACGGGTCGCTGGTTGATTCCACTATTTTCAATCCAGAAGAAAAGGAAAAGATTGTATCGCTTCTTCGCAAATATGCGGAAAAATACGATGCCCGTCCCAATGCCATCGGCGTGGATTTCAAGCTGGAGCCTTCTTTCTTAAAGGACGGTATCGGTTTTGACGGTTCCTCTTTCGATATCGGCGAGCACACCCACGGCAGCGTGATGATCGTGGTGCCTTACAAGGAAATTCTGCCTTATGTGACAACTTGGGCCCGCCGGGAATTCGGTCTTACTGGAGATGGAGGTCCATAAAATTCTTTTACATAGAACGGCGTCTTTTTTATATAAATTTACGCCATGAACGTTCTCATTTATTTTCTGTTTGCCCTTTCCGGGTTCGCTGGCCTCATTTACGAAGGTTCGTGGGCGCGGTACCTCAAACTCTTTCTCGGGCATTCCAGCTACGGCCAGGTGCTCACGCTCTGCATCTACATGGGCGGGCTTGCCATAGGCAGCTTTGTCGCGGGCAAGATGGTCGAGAAGGTGAGGCGCCCGCTGCTCGGGTATGCCGCGGTGGAACTTGCCATTGGCATCGGCGGTGTGGCGTACCACCCGCTGTACAATGCGCTCACAGGGTTCTTCTTTGATAGCGAATGGGTGGCTGGTCTCGGGTTCACGGGCGCAGAAATTGCAAAGATTGTGCTCGCTACGGGTTCGACCCTCCCGATTGCGATTGCGGTAGGCATGACCTTCCCGTTCATTGCGGCGGGTCTCATGCGCAAGAGCGGCGCGGAGGTTTCGCTCCCGATGCTCTACTTTACGAACAGTTTCGGTTCCGCTATTGGCATCCTTTTTACGAGCTACATGCTCATTCCTGTTCTCGGGAACCATATTACCTTGTGTGTAGCCGCGTCCATAAACTTCCTGCTTGCCGCTATTTTCGGGTATATCGGGTTTACCACGTCGCCGAACCACGAGGATGACGAGGATGAACTTCCAGGCGATTCCGCCGAGGGGGCAAGTGCTGCCCGCGAGCCCCTGAACGAGGACTACGCGGCGGAACATCACCTTGCGATGCCCCCGAAATCCACGTGGTTCTGGATTGCGGGCATCACCGGCCTCACTTCGTTTGTCTATGAAATCGTGTGGATCCGCCTGCTGAGCCTCCTGATGGGGTCGTCGAGCCACAGTTTTGACCAGATGCTTTCGGCGTTCATCCTCGGGCTGGCCATAGGCAGTGCCGTCTCGGGCAAGCTCTTGAAGAAGGATTCCCTCGTCGTGCTCTCGATGGCGCAAATCCTGATGGCCTTCTTCGCGCTATGCACGCTTTACTTCCACAAGCCGTTCTGGGAGATGATGAACGAGGCGAACCAGATATTCAACCCCACGAATGACGGTTACGTTTGCTGGAGCCTCTTCAAGTATGCGCTCTCCGTGCTGTGGATGGTTCCCACGAGCTTCTTTGCGGGCATGACGCTCCCGCTCATTACGATTATCCTCACGCGCGCATTCAAGAGCGAAGCCCCCATCGGGAAGGTCTACGGCTGGAATACGGTCGGCTCGATTCTCGGTTCTGCGGGAGGCGGCCTCCTGCTACTTCCGCTGCTGCAGCTCAAGGGCGCCCTCGTGTTTGCCGCGGTTCTCGACTTCGCGATAGGCTTCGCGTTGCTTGTCGTTTATCGCAAGCGCTTCCGCTACAGCGTCGCGTTTTATGTGATTTGCGCCTTCATGGTGTTGCCCTCCATCTTCGTGAACTTTGACCCGCACCTGATTACCTCGGGTGCGTTCCGTGCCTACAAGAACCTCCATCCGGACGAGAAAATCATTGTGCGCGATGGCAAGACGGCTACCATCAGTTTCCACGAATCCAACGTGCATTACTACATCAAGACGAATGGCAAGGCGGATGCGAGTCTCGGCAAGGACCGCTCGCGCCCCATCGAGGGTGACGAACTGACCCAGGCCGCGACCGCCTTCATGCCCATGGCCGTGAAGGACAAGCCCTACGATGCCGCGATGGTCGGCTTCGGGAGCGGCATGGGCGCACACTACCTGCTTGCCGACCCGCTCCTGAAGGATTTTGACTGCGTGGAAATCGAGCAGGAGATGATGGACCTCGCGAAGGGATTCTACCCGTGGAATTCCCGCGGTTACGATGACCCGCGCATCCATATCTACATCGACGACGCGCAGACGTTCTTCCTCACGAACCGCCGCAAGTACGACCTGATGATCAGCGTGCCCTCCAACCCGTGGGTTTCCGGCGTGGCAAGCCTCTTCAGTCACGAGTTCTATACCAAGATGCGCCGCTACATCAAGCCGGGTGGCCTGTGGGTGCAGTGGATTCAGACCTACGAGTTCAACGACCAGCTGTTCCTGAACATCTTGAAGGCGCTCGATGTCGCGTTCCCGTACGTGAGCCTGTACAAGGCGCCGGAGGAACCCGACATCATCATTATCGCAAGCGACGAGCCCGTTTACCAGAAGGCGATTTCGCGCTTCAGCACCGATTCTACGCTCGTGAAGGAATTCAAGCGCATCCACCGCGACCCGGAATTCTTCGGCGAACAGAACTTCCTGTTTACCTCCAAGATGGTGCAGTCGCTCATGGATGGTGTTGCCCCGAACAGCATTTTCACGCCGATGGTCGACAACAAGGCGGAGGAAGCCCGCTTCGTGCATTCGCAGGCGCATATCGTGCAGGTATTCGATAGCTGCGAAGTGTGCTGGCCCGAATACCTCGATTCCGCGGAGAATGCGCTGCGTCGCCCTGCCCGCGTGAAGCAGATGATGCAGAATGCGGCTGACCCGTACAAGCAGCTCGCGTTGAACGCCTACCTCGACGACGTGCAGGCAAAACTCGATTCCGCGAGGGGCTTCACGGTCAAGGAACCCGATTCCGTTTCGGAACTTTCTGCGATGCCCGCATTGCCTGCCGCCGCGGAAGGTTCGCCCCTGTGGACCAAGTTCCGCATAGACTATATCGAGTGGATTCGCGGTGTCCCGCTGGAAGCGCGCGATACGAACGAGGTCTATGTGAAGGTCCGCAGGCTTGTGGACGAGGGGGCTTTCCCGGCGTCGTTCGTGGACGAGTTCAACATCATGGAATGCGCCCGCACCAAGGACTACCATACGGCCGCGCGCCTCGTTGCGGGCTTCTACGAGAAGTACGAGATGAAGGCGATGGACGAGTTCTTCCTCCGCAACGTGCTGCTTATCGCGATGCTCGCGGGTGAACCCGAACTCGCGAACGCCATCTACCTTGATGCCATCAAGGAGCACGAAAGCTTCTTCCCGGTGGAGAAGTTCCTTATCGAGCGCGAGATTGTGAAGCTCCGCCGCAGTTCTATCCGGAGATGAGACCGCTCGCGCTAGAATAGGGAAACGCTTCTCCGGTCTCCGGCTCACATAAGCGGAATAAGCGCGCAGAATCTGCGAGGATGATACATTCTTACCAACAAAATAAGCGGGCTCGATACCCGCGTCATACCGAAGCCCTGCGAAGCAGGGCAAGTCTATCCATTTACCGTTTAGAACAGCATGCTCACGCCGAGCTGCACGTAAGATGTCAGGAAGTTCGCATCTGCGAATTTCTTCTCGCCACCGGAGGCCAGGGTCGGGTTCAGCAGGTTCGTGAATCCCTGCACAGCGCGGACGTTCACCTGCACCCAGCGTGTCAACATGTAGCCGATGTCGAGCGCCGCTCCCAGTTCAAATCCTGTCGTCGGGATGGTGTTCGTTCGGGTCTCGTCGTCGCCCATGTCCAGGTTCTGGGTAAATTCAGAAGAACCGGTGAGCTTCAGGCCCAGGTTCAGGCCGAGGCCGACGAAAAAGTTGTAGTCTGCAAACGTGTAGCGAACGATGAGCGGAATTTCGAACATCATGACGTCGATGCTCGCCTCGTCGTCGCCGAAGTCGGTTTCTGCCGCGTAGGAATAATGGCGGTACGAGAATACCAGCTCGGGAACCATGTTCAGGTTCTTCACGCCGAGCGGCAGAGTGACAAGGACGCCCGCCGATCCCTGGAAACCAAGTCCCCAGCCGTCGGTATCTTGCCCGATAAGCGTGTTTACGCCGAGGTTCGCATGCACGCCCAGGAGGATGGACCTCGCAAAGCCCTCGGTACGCTGGCGGTTGATTTCCGCCTTGGAAGTCTTTTCTTTCTTGTACTGTGCGTATTCGGCCGCGTACTCCTCGTCGTCAGCGAACTCGCTTGCCTGCGAACCGTCGTAGCTGGTCCCTTCCGCGGAGCCACTGCCGCCGGCAGAAACCGCACTGTTGTCATTGTCAAACTCGTCGAACTCATCCGCGAAGGATGGCGTGAAAACAGCAAGGAATGTCGCTGCCAGGAATGGAGCAATTCTCGATTTCATGCTAGAATTATAATAAAAGCAAAGTTAAACACCCACCTTATTATAAATTTATTTTGTCCAAAGGGAGTGGGGCAAATTTTTTTTTACCTGCCGCCGGGGCTATCCGGGGCATTTTATACCGATTTTAAGGCTTTTAGGCTAGAGATACAGCGAAAAACCGAGAGTCACGTGCGATGCGAGCAATTTCATGCCGGTCATCGAGGTCACGGCGACCACGTCCTGGTTCAGGAGGTTCAGCACACGCTGGTTGAATCGCAGGTCAACGGAGAAGTTCCTGTTGATGGTGTATCCGATTTCGAAGATTCCGCCGACTTCCACGCCCGCGGAGGGGATAAGGTCGTCGTCGGATTCGTCCGTCTCGGTGAGCGTGCTGGTCTCGATGGTCTGCTTGAACTTGGAGGAACCCGTGAGCTTGAGGCCGATATCCACGCCGAGCCCGAGGGTGAGGTTTCCGCCACCGATGGCATACTTGAGCACTACGGGAACCTCGAACAGCACCACGTTGAGGGTGGCTTCGTCCTGTTCGTTGTAGTCTTCTTCGTCGAGTTTGGCCTCGTAGCGGTAACGGTAGTAGCCTACAGAAAGTTCTGCCGAGGCGTACAGCCCTGAATTTCCAAGCTTTGTCAACGTGATGATGCCGCCATTGGCCTCGTACCCGATTCCCCAGTCATCGATTTCGTCGCCCAGGAAAATCTTGTTCAGGCCGCCTGCCACCCTGAAACCGAGCGAGAATCCGCTGGAGAACCCTTCGCGGCTTGCACGGGAAATATCGGAGTTGTCGTTTATATAGCGGTCGTAGGTGTCATCGTCTGCGTCGTCATCGTAGGTTGCGACGTTGTCTTCCTGGCATTCGGGGAGCAGGGAGTCTGCCGGGGTGCATTCGTCTTCGTCGGCCGGGCCCTTGGCGTCTTCCTTTTCCCATGACTTGCGGGTTGCGTCGGCCGCTTTTTCCGGCTCGGGTGCTGCCTGTTCTCCGCAGCCGTCCCCGATGCATTCGGGGTTGGGTTCTTCGGAACCGTCATTCAGTTCGGTGCTGCCCCCGTTCTGCGAGGCTATCCATGCGGAATCGGTTTCGGCGGGGTATTCGCCCTGCGCGAGGGCTACCGTGGCCGAGAATGCGGCAAAGGCCAGTATGGACTTGAAGAAATTCATGCGCCAAATATAGTTTTTGTGGCGGGGAGAGTCCTGGCCTGTATGGCGAACAGCTTATGAATTTATGTTGTAAATGAAACTTTACAAAGAAAATAGGCTATAGAAATGCAAAATTGTATATTACACGTTGGTGGGATAAAGGAGAATGACTATGAATAAAATAACGACCTTGTTTTCTGCGGCTTCGCTTGCGCTTGCCGCTTCCATGGCACTTGTCGCCTGCGGCGACGATTCCTCGTCTGCGGATCCCGATGAAACGCCGACTTCATCAAGTGAAGAAACTGGGCCAGAATCTTCCTCATCGGAAGGGACTGATTTGTCGTGCAATATTTCTTTGGGTTTGGTCGAAGGATGTGAATCCTTGGTCGAAGAGGAATGCACCGCTCAAAACGAGGGCGAGGTCAAGGAGGTTTGGGTTGGGAACCCCAAGTACGGACACAATACCTATAACCGATGCGAACGCGGTTCGTGGGTTCAAGGGGATATTAGTTTGACGTGCGATACTGCTGGCGTGCAGGTGGGTGACACGTGCAAAAAATACGGGTCAGTAAACATTTTCCAAGCGGGAATGAATCCGTCAGCGCCTGAATACGTTTTTGTATATGCTGGTGATGGAGCTTGGGAACAAGTCAATCAGACGCAGGCTGATTCGGTAGCGGTGCCTGCAGATACGGCTGCTGCCGAATAATCTGCTTTTTTGTGGATATCTCGCCCCGGGATTGCAAGCCGCAGTTCCGGGCTTTTTCTAAATTTACTCCCGAAAATTTAAAGAGGCTTTGCTGACGGCTGCTGATTGACCTGCTGACGAAATCTTTCGTCTTTCGTCTTTCGTCTTTCGTCTGGCAGAACCAACCTGAGGTATAAAGCAAATGGCTAAGTACAATCCGCAAGAGATCGAAACCAAGTGGCAGGCCTACTGGGAAGAACATCAGACTTTCAAGACGGGCACCGATAAGTCCAAGCCCAAGTATTACTGCCTGGACATGTTCCCGTACCCGAGCGGCGCAGGCCTCCATGTTGGCCACCCCGAAGGTTACACCGCTACCGATATCATTTGCCGCTACAAGCGCAGCCGCGGTTTCAACGTGTTGCACCCGATGGGTTGGGACGCTTTCGGTCTCCCTGCCGAACAGTACGCTATTCAGACTGGTACGCACCCGGCCATTACCACCAAGAAGAACTGCGACAATTTCCGCCGCCAGATCAAGCGCCTTGGCTTGAGCTACGACTGGAACAAGGAAGTCAACACCACCGACCCCAAGTATTACAAGTGGACGCAGTGGATTTTCAAGCGCCTTTACGGCACCTGGTTCGATGAAGCCCAGCAGAAGGGCCGCCCCATCGAAGAACTCCCGATTCCTGCCGACGTGGAAGCCAAGGGTGCTGCTGAAGTCCGCAAATACAAGGATTCCAAGCGCCTCGCTTACTACGCCGATGCTCAGGTGTGGTGGTGCAAGCACTGCAAGATTGTTTGCGCGAACGAAGAAGTCTTGAATGACGGCAGCCACGAAAAGTGCGGCACCAAGGAAGTCGAACGCCGTAACCTCAAGCAGTGGCTCATGCGCATTCCTCTGTATGGCGACCGCCTCTTGAAGGGCCTCGACAAGCTCGACTGGCCGCAGGGCGTGAAGGACATGCAGAAGAACTGGATCGGTAAGAGCTACGGTGCCGAAGTGGATTTCCCGATTGCCGACGCTAACGGCAAGCCGACTGAAAAGAAGCTCCGCGTCTATACGACCCGTTGCGATACGCTGTTTGGTGCAACCTACATGGTTGTCGCTCCGGAACACGCTATGGTGCCGGAACTCACGACTGCCGAACAGAAGGCCGCCGTGGAAGAATACGTGCACGCCGCCGCCTTGAAGAGCGACCTCGACCGTACTGAACTCGCCAAGGAAAAGACCGGCGTGTTTACCGGTAGCTACGCCGTGAACCCGCTTACTGGCACGAAGATTCCGGTGTGGGTCGCCGACTACGTTCTGACCGGCTATGGCACTGGCGCTATCATGGCTGTGCCTGCTCACGATACCCGCGACTTTGATTTTGCAAAGAAGTTCAACCTGCCGGTTATCTGCATTATGGAACCGGATGCAAGCTGCCCCGAAGATGTTCGCCCGAAGGTTCTCGCTGGCGAAGCTTGCTGGGCTGCCGACGGCACCTACATCAACAGCCAGAACGACACGCTTTGCCTGAACGGCCTCAACAAGAAGCAGGGCATCGCGAAGGTCATCGAATGGCTCGAAGCGAACAAGATCGGCAAGGCCACCGTGAACTACAAGCTCCGCGACTGGCTCTTCAGCCGCCAGCGCTACTGGGGCGAACCGTTCCCGATTATCCACTGGGAAGACGGCGAAATCTCTACTGTCGATGATTCCGAACTGCCGGTGCTGTTGCCGGAACTCAAAGACTACAAGCCGGGTGACGGCGGACAGTCTCCGCTCGCCAACGCCACCGAATGGCTCCAGGTGACCGACAAGAACGGCCGCAAGGGTATCCGCGAAACGAACACCATGCCGCAGTGGGCTGGCTCTTGCTGGTATTACCTGCGCTACATCGATGCCTGCAACGGCGACGCATTTGTGGCAAAGGAACTTGAAAAGTACTGGATGCCGGTCGACCTCTATGTGGGTGGTGCCGAACACGCCGTGCTTCACTTGCTCTACAGCCGTTTCTGGCACAAGGTCTTGTTCGATCTCGGCCTCGTCTCTACCGACGAACCGTTCCAGAAGCTCTTCAACCAGGGTATGATTCTTGCCTTCGCATACGAAGATGCCGCTGGCTCCAAGGTCCCGACCGACGAAGTTGAAGAAAAGAACGGCAAGTACTTCAAGAAGGGTACGGACATCGAGCTCAAGCAGATCGTGGCGAAGATGAGTAAGTCCCTGAAGAACGTCGTGAACCCGGATGACGTTGTCCGTGATTATGGTGCCGACAGCCTTCGTTTGTACGAAATGTTCATGGGCCCGCTGGATGCCGTGAAGCCGTGGCAGACCAAGGGCATCGAAGGCATGAACCGCTTCCTCGGCCGCGCCTGGCGCTCTGTGGTGGGCGATTCTGACGAAGCCCCGGTCTTTGTGGATGAAACCGCTCCGGAAGCCATCGAGAAGGTGATGCACCAGACCGTTATCAAGGTCACGAGCGACATCGAGAACATGAGCTTCAATACCGCGATTAGCCAGCTGATGATCTTCAACAACGAAATGATGAAGATGGACAAGCGCTACCGCGAACCGTGTGAAACCTTCGTGAAGCTCTTGCACCCGTTTGCCCCGCATATCGCCGAAGAAATGTGGAGCATCCTCGGTCACAACGAATCCCTCACGAACGTCGCCTGGCCGGAAGCCGACCACTCCAAGGCCGTGGAAAACACCGTCGAAGTCGTGTTCCAGGTGAACGGCAAGGTCCGCGCGAAGGCATCTGTCGCTAAGGACTTGGACAAGGCCGCTTTGGAAAAGCTCGCCATGGACAACGACCGCGTCAAGGAATTTACCAAGGGCATGCAGGTCGTCAAGTCGATTGTTGTTCCGGGTAAACTGGTCAATATCGTCGTGAAGCCGGCGTAACTCCGCGACTGTCATCCTGGAGCGTCCGTGAGGACGCGATAGGATCCAAAAGCATTAAAAAAGGCGTTCCTCACGGGACGCCTTTTTTGTCACCAAAAATGTCACCAAAGATGTCACCAAAAAGGCATAGGTTCTTTCGGTGATAATTGACTTGTCTTACAGAAACGTCTAAAATCGACACTGTAGGGTAAAAATATGGGAATTACGCTTCAAGTATCTTGACGATGTTCGGATATTTCGACTTTGCTTCCGAAAGAATTTTGTTTCTCCATTTCTGCGGAAAC
>FLNZ01004452.1_pt1 | contig 20531 bp, 15 predicted proteins | sample 1140391 | NCBI WGS metagenome assembly FLNZ01 (sample SAMEA3878171, study PRJEB12797) | bioreactor metagenome | biome: Moose rumen | place: Sweden | collected 2011-10
GGAGGCGACCAGAAGGCCTACGGAGGCATGCAAGACCTGGCAAAGGTGCTGAAGGATAATGGCGTTCGCGTTGATTCGGCATCATGGAGTGCCAAACTTCCCAGTCAAGAGCAGGAGCGATTGGCCGAGCAGCTGATAGCCCGTGGCGGCAACATCAACTTCATCAAGTGGGAAGCAGGAAGCGTGTTGCCAGAAACAGGACGTGCCATGGAGCACATGGCATCGTTCGACTATGGCTATAAGATTGCCGCGGTCAGAGATTGGCTTTTCAAGCAGAGTAAATAATTAAGGCATTCAATGTCGAGTCAAGACCAAAGAAAACAAAAGTTAAATCAAATAAACAATAATGAATATGAAGACAATCAAACTGTACAACGGCGTTGAGATTCCGCAGAGTGGGGAATAAAAAGGGGGAATACAGAAAAAACAAAAATCGCAAGCAGTTGATATGTAACTACTTGCGATTCAGAGTTGTGGTACCTCCAGGATTCGAACCGGGGACACATGGATTTTCAGTCCATTGCTCTACCACCTGAGCTAAGGCACCAACATGGTTTTGCGATTTGCGAGTGCAAAGTTACGTCAAGTTTTTGAGATGACCAAACTTTTTGCGCAAAAAAATCAAATTATATTCTAAAAACGCTCAAAAGTAGAAAAAAACAGACATAATACAGCTCTGTTTAAGAAAATATCCGTACCTTAGCAGGTTATTTCGCAAGAAAGCTAGCTTGCGGCAAACTAGCGAGCAACGCGAGCGGCAAACTAGCGAGCGTCAGCTTGCGGCAAACTAGCAAGCGTCAGCTTGCGGCAAACTAGCAAGCGTCAGCTTGCGGCAAACTAGCGAGCACAGCGAGCGGCAAACTAGCGAGCACAGCGAGCGGCAAACTAGCAAGCGTCAGCTTGCGGCTAACTAGCGAGCACAGCGAGCGGCTAACTAGCGAGCACAGCGAGCGACTAACCAGCGAGCACAGCGAGCGGCTAACTAGCAAGCGCCAGCTTGCGGCAAACTAGCGAGCACAGCGAGCGGCTAACTAGCGAGCACAGCGAGCGACTAACCAGCGAGCGGCAAAACTATGGAACAGTTGATGCAATATATATGGCAACACCGGCTGTGGCGCGCCGACGATATGGTCACCAACGACGGCCGCCACGTGAGAGTCCTCGACCCAGGACTTCTCAACACCGACGCAGGTCCCGACTTCTTCAACGCCAAAGTGGAGATTGACGGACAGACGTGGGTGGGCAACATCGAGATCCATGTGCGCGCCAGCGACTGGAAACGCCACGGCCACGACAGCAACAGCGCCTACGACAGTGTGGTGTTGCATGTGGTCGATAAGGACGACGCGCCAGTCTATCGCACCAACGGCGAGCGCATCCCGCAACTGGTGCTGCAAGTGTCGCCACTGTTCAACATGAGCTACGACCAACTCATGAACAGCCATCAGGAACTGCCGTGTGCAGCCACCATCGCCACCGTGCCACGCCTGACCATCACCGAGTGGGTGGAGAGACTCGCCTTTGAGCGATTGCACAACAAGGTGGGACGGGTGCGCGAAATCCTTGAGCTCTACCACGGCAGCTGGGAAGAGGTGTGCTACGTCACTGTGGCGAGGAACCTGGGCTTTGGCATCAACAACGAGGCCTTTGAACGACTGGCACGACGCACCCCGCTGCGACTGCTGCACAAGCACAGCGACTCGCTATTGCAAATCGAAGCGCTGCTCTTTGGGCAAGCTGGCCTGCTCGACCCCTCGGCAGCCGGTGCCGACGACTACTACCGCCACCTGTGTTCGGAGTATGCCTTTCTTGCCAACAAATTCTCGCTGCGCCCCATGGAGAGCGAGGCGTGGAAGATGTTCCGCATCAGGCCACAGAACTTCCCTTACCGCCGCATAGCGATGCTGGCGCAACACATAGAGGGCGGCTTCAACCTGATGAGCAGGATTCTCGACGCCAACGGCGAGAAAGAGCTGCGCCAGCTCTTCCAGGTGGAGCTCACGGGCTACTGGAGCAACCATTTCTCCTTTGGCAAGCCCAACGAGCGTCCCACGTTGGCACTGAGCGGCAAGTCGATAGACATCGTGCTCATCAACACCGTGGCACCACTCTACTACGCCTACGGCGAGATAACCGGCAACTATGCCCTCATCGACAAGGCGATAAGCCTGCTCGAGAGCCTTAAACCTGAGAGCAACTCGATAGTCAAAACATTTGTGGCAGCAGGCATGGAGTGCGACAGCGCGCTCACCTCGCAGGCCCTCATCGAGCTCCGCCGCAGCTACTGCGACGCCCGCAAGTGCATCTACTGCAAGATTGGGCACCGCCTGCTGAGCGAGAGCGCACACCGATAACAAATTAACAAACAAATCAATAACTACTTTATTAAAACTACAAACAACATGAAAAAAGTTCTATTAATGGCAGCAATTTCGTGCCTGGGACTGATGAGTGCCCACGCCGAGACTGTGGTGCCGCTATCTTATGGTAATTTCGACCAGTGGATCACACGACACATTAAGGAGTCGGCAGTCCTCGGAGGCCAAGAGAAAAAGGTTTTTGAGATTGGACCAAAGCAAGTCATCAATGGCGCTAAAGCCTATAACAATATGGGCGGCTCTCCATGGGCAACCAGCAACATTCTTGCCAAGGTAATGGGCATTGTGAAAACCAGCAATGCCGTGTTCCCCGACGTTCACGGAAACGGATTCTGTGCTAAGCTCACCACCATGATTGAGCACTGCAAAGCCGTGGGAGTCATCAACGTGGATGTACTGGTATCGGGCACTATCTTCATGGGACAGATGATGGAGCCGGTGAGCAGCACCAAGAACCCTTACAGCAAGATGAACATGGGTGTGCCATTCACCAAAAGGCCTAATTTCCTGCAATTTGACTACAAAGTGAATGTTCCTTCGGGACAGAGAATCTACTCTAGCGGCTTCGGAAGCAAGAAGAACCTCCCTGGACAAGACTACGCCGAGGTATTCATCCTCTTGCAACGCCGCTGGGAAGACAGCAAGGGCAACCTACACGCCGCACGCGTGGGCACCGGCCGCCAACGCTTTGGAAAGACTGTTGCCAACTGGATAAACAAGCACCGCATCCCCATCTGGTATGGTGACATCACCAAACACGCTGGCTACCAGTCCTACATGGGCCTCATCCCCAAAGAAAAGTCCTACTATGCCAAGAACAGCAAAGGCAAGATGGTTCCCGTTATCGAGGAGAAATGGGATGACGCCAACGCCACTCCCACCCACATCATCGTGATGGCATCCTCGGGCTGCGGCACTGCCTACACCGGCACCCCCGGCATGGCGCTGTGGATCGACAACATCTCGCTGGTGTATTGATCGGCTTCGCCGATGATTAGGGATTAAGGATTAGAGATTAGTGAAAGTCGCATAAAAACAAACACTATGGCAAAGGAAGTGGGGCAGACCCCGATGATGAGACAGTTCTACGAGATGAAGGCGAAGCATCCCGACGCTTTGCTGCTCTATCGCGTGGGCGACTTTTATGAGACCTACGGCAACGACGCTATCATTGCCAGCGAAATCCTGGGCATCACGCTCACACGGCGCTCCAACGGCACCGGCGGCAAGAACCTGGAGATGGCGGGCTTCCCTCATCACGCCCTCGACACCTATCTGCCCAAGCTGGTGCGCGCCGGCAAGCGTGTCGCCATCTGCGACCAGCTCGAAGACCCTAAGCTCACCAAGAAACTCGTGAAGCGCGGCATCACCGAGCTTGTCACGCCTGGTGTGGTGATGGGCAACACCCTCCTCGACCGCAAGGAGAACAACTTCCTTGCTGCCGTGCATTTTGGTAAGAAGGCCACCGGCGTGGCGTTCCTCGACATCAGCACGGGCGAGTTTCTCGCCGCCGAGGGCTCAGTCGATTATGTCGATAAGCTGCTCAGCAACTTTGCCCCCAAGGAGGTGCTCATAGAGCGCAGCAACCGCACCCGTTTCCAGCAGTCGGCATCGTCGAAATATCTCACCTTTGAGATGGAAGACTGGATTTTCACCGAGGAATCGGCTACCGACCGCCTGCTCAAGCACTTCGAGACCAAGAACCTGAAAGGTTTCGGCATCCAGAACATGACGTGCGCCATCGTAGCCTCGGGAGCCATACTCCACTATCTCGACCTGACGCAGCATACCCAAATCAAGCACATCACCTCGCTCGCACGCATCGAGGCAGAGCGTTATGTGCGCCTCGACAAGTTCACAGTGCGCAACCTCGAACTCATCGCCCCGATGGCCGACGACGGCAAGAGCCTGCTCAGCGTCATCGACAACACCCTGTCGCCCATGGGCGCGCGTCTGCTGCACCGATGGATGATGTTCCCGCTCAAAGACGTGAAAGCCATCAACCGCCGCCTCGACGTGGTGGAGTACTTCTTCAAAGACACCGAAGGTCGTGAGTTGCTAAAAGAGCAACTTGAAGTGATAGGCGATATTGAGCGACTGGTATCGAAGGTGGCGGCGGCACGCATCTCGCCACGTGAGCTGGTGCAGCTAAAGTGCGCCCTGCAAGCTATCAATCCCATCAAGCGGATGTGCGAACACAGCGACAGCGAGGTGCTCTACAGCTTTGGCGAACAGCTCAACCCCTGTCCGCTCATCAGCGACCGCATAGAGCGCGAGCTCAACCCCGACGCACCCAGCCAGGTAAACCGCGGCAACGTGATACGCAACGGCGTGAGCGACGAGCTCGACGAGCTGCGCAACATCTCTTCGAGCAGCAAGGACTACCTGATGCAGCTGCAACAGCGTGAGAGTGAGCGCACTGGCATCCCAAGCCTGAAGATTGCCTACAACAACGTGTTTGGCTACTACATCGAGGTGCGCAACACCCACAAGGACAAAGTGCCCGAGGAGTGGATAAGAAAGCAGACCCTAGTCAGCGCCGAGCGATACATCACTCCCGAGCTCAAAGAGCTGGAAGAGAAAATACTGGGTGCCGAGGAGAAAATCATCACTATCGAAAACCAGCTCTTCAACGAACTGGTAGCGGCAGTGAGCGACTATATCCCTGCCATCCAGAATGACGCGACGCTCATCGCCCAGCTCGACTGCTTGCTCTCCTTTACCCGCGTGGCACTCGAGAACCGCTACAACCGCCCCGTTGTAGATGACTCCCTTGACATCGACATCACCGAGGGCAGGCACCCCGTCATCGAGAAGCAACTACCTGTGGGAGAGGTGTATGTGCCTAACAGCATACAACTGAGCAACGACGAGCAGCAGGTGATGATTATCACTGGTCCCAACATGGCGGGTAAATCGGCGCTACTGCGTCAAACCGCCCTGATAGTGCTCATGGCGCAGATTGGCTCCTTCGTTCCTGCCGAGGCGGCACGCATAGGCATCGTCGATAAGATTTTCACACGCGTGGGTGCCAGCGACAACATCTCGCTTGGAGAATCCACCTTTATGGTGGAGATGACCGAGGCATCGTCAATCCTCAACAACCTGAGCGAGCGCAGCCTCATCCTCTTCGACGAGCTGGGGCGCGGCACCAGCACCTACGACGGCATCTCAATAGCCTGGTCCATTGTGGAATACATCCATGAGACGCAGGCACATCCCAAGACGCTCTTCGCCACACATTATCACGAGCTTAACGAGATGGAGAAGACCTTCAAGCGAGTGAAGAACTACAACGTGAGCGTGCGCGAGATGAACGGCAAGGTGGTGTTCCTGCGCAAACTTGTGCGCGGCGGCAGCGAGCACAGCTTTGGTATCCACGTGGCGAAGCTCGCCGGTATGCCCAAGACCATCGTGCATCGTGCCGACGAGGTGCTTAAACGTCTGGAACAGAACAGCAACAATGACTCGCTGAGCAAAGACCTCGACGATGTAGCCAACAACCGCAACGGCGTGCAGCTGTCGTTCTTCCAGCTCGACGACCCCGTACTAAGCCAAGTGCGCGACGAGATCCTCAACACCGACATCAACAACCTCACCCCCATGGAGGCGCTCAACAAGCTTAATGACATAAAATCAATAATCACGGGGAAGAGATAATGCAGAATGCAGAATATCTAGATATCTAGAAAAAATTTAAAACAATAAAAAATAGCCATGCGCAGAGTCTTTATATCTTTAATAATGTGCGTCGCCGCGATTGGGGCGATGGCACAGCCACAGCTCGCTCAACAGCAGCTCGCAGCCAACCACAACCGTAGCGCCAGCAACCATTATGCCTACCCCTACCCTGCCGAGCAACCGCCTCAGCTGACCCCTGCTCCAGCAGGATATGAGCCGTTCTTCATCAACCACTACGGGCGTCACGGCAGCCGATGGCTCACTAAGCAGAGCAGCTATGACAAACCGGTGGAAGCCCTCGAGATTTTACAGAAAGAAGGCGCTTTGACCAAGCAAGGTGAGGTGCTGCTCAACGATTTGCGCAAAGTGGCTATGGAGGCCCAAGGGCGTGTGGGCGAGCTAAGCGATGTGGGCGCCGAGCAGCATAAAGCTATAGCCCAACGCATGTGCGAGAATTTCCCGCAGGTGTTCTCGGGCGACGCACGCATCGACGCACGTTCCACGATATGGATTCGCTGCATTCTCTCGATGGGCAACGAAACCGCCGAGATTAGCGCCTTTAACCCCCGCGCTCGCATCTTCACCGACGCCAGCTACCACGATATGTACTACACGGGATGGGGCTACGGCGAAGACACCCTCGCTAACCCTCAACGCAAAGCCATTCGCCACATCAGCGACAGCATCTTTAACGCTCACATCAACGCCTCGCGCTTCATGGGCCAAATTGTGAACGACACAACAGCTATCGCCGGCAGGTTTAAGAGCGCGAAGTTTATGGAGGCGGTGTTTGACATTGCCGGCAGTCTCCAGAATCACCATGTTTTTGACGACATGAACCTTTTCTCCTATTTCACCGACGAGGAAATCTATGAGCTTTGGAAAACAAAGAACATATACTGGTATCTGCAATGGGCAAACTCGCCGCAGGGCGGGAACCGTATGCCATTCATCGAGAGGGCATTACTTACCAACATGATAGAGACCGCCGATGCCGCCATCGCCGACCGTGACCACCACGGCGCAGCACTGCGATTTGGCCACGAGACCTGTGTGCTGCCACTGGCATGCATGCTCGAGATTGACAACGTGAACTACAGCTGCGACGACCTCAACACCCTGCACGAGACATGGCGCAACTACGAGATTTTCCCTATGGCATGCAACATCCAGATGGTGTTCTACCGCAATGCCAGCAACGACATCCTAGTGAAAGTCCTCTTCAACGAGCACGAGGCTAAACTACCCTTCCACACCGACAGCTTCCCCTACTACCGCTGGAACGACATCAAGCCCTACTACCAACAGAAACTCAAAACCCCCATCACCTGGCCGAAGTAGAGAATCGAGTATCGTGGATCGAAGAACGGGGATCGAGGATCGGGAATCGGGAATCGAGGATCGTGGATCGGGAATCGAGGATCGAGGATCGGGGATCGGGGATCGTGGTCCTTAGCCACTCCTAGCTATTCCTAGCTATTCCTACCCATTCCTAGCTACTCCTATCACCCCTATTTCTAAAAAAAGCAAAAAACTGACATTTTTTCAGTTTTTTGCTGTATCTTTGTAGCCGCAAATGGCGACAAGGAATGTCACAATCACCCTATCGCCTTAAAAATCAAGAAAATAATGGATAATAACGATATAACACAAGATACCCAAGAGCAACAGCCCATCAAGCCCATGGTGCTCGACTATAATGACGTGTGCAAGATAGCGCCATTCTTCAAGGGCAAGGAGAAGCTGGTGAACAGGGTCTTTCACTGGCTTGCCGTCGATAAGACCAACGACTACCACAAGCGCAACATGCACCTCTCGGGCCCCGATTTCTCACATAGGATGTTTGAGGAACTCGGCGCCCCGGTAACCATAAGAAACGAGCAGGTGCTCGACAGCCTGCCCGACGGACCGTTCATCACGGTGTCGAACCACCCCTACGGAGCCCTTGACGGTATGTCACTTATCGACATTGTTGGGCATCACCGCCCCGACTTCAAGGTGATGGTGAACTTGATACTCAACAACATTGGCGCTCTACGGCCCAACTTTATTGCGGTTGACGCTCTCGCAAGTGACGACCCCGAAAAGCGCGCCGTGTCGGTAAAAGGCATCACCGATGCCATGCGCCATGTGAGACAAGGTCACCCTCTAGGATTCTTCCCCGCAGGAGCTGTATCGAAACTCACCTGGGAACTCAGGATTCAAGACCGTGAGTGGCAACCTTCGGTGGTGCGCATCATCCAGAAGCTCAAAGTGCCTGTAGTTCCCATCTATTTCCACGGTCATAACAGTTGGATATTCACCGCTTTAGGGATGATTGACTGGCGACTGCGCACTCTGCGCCTGCCCACCGAGGTCTTCAACAAGAAAGGCTATGACTTCCGCGTGTCGATAGGCGACATCATCACTCCCGAGACAATGGCTCAGTACAGCACCCCCGAAGAATTAGGAGCATTTTTGAAACAACAAACCTACAATTTGAAAAAATGGCAAAAATAACCGACAACGACATCCGCACCACCATGCAGCGCTATGGCATCATAGGCTCGGCGCCAGCTTTGGTAAACGCTGTGAAACGAGCTCTCATCATCGCGCCTATCGACATTTCGGTGCTCATCAATGGCGAGAACGGTACGGGTAAAGAGTTCTTTCCCAAGATAATACACGACAATAGTCCGCGCAAGCACAAGAAATACATTGCCGTGAACTGCGGCGCCATTCCTGCCGGTACCATCTCAAGCGAACTCTTCGGACACGAGAAAGGGTCGTTCACCAGTGCCGAGAAGGAGCACGCTGGATATTTCGAGGTCGCTAATGGCGGCACCATCTTCCTCGACGAGGTCGCCGACCTCACGCTCGACGCACAAGCACGACTGCTTAGAGTCTTGGAATCAGGAGAATACCTGCGAGTAGGCTCCTCCGAGGTGCGCAGCACCAACGTGCGCGTGGTGGCTGCCACCAACAAAGACCTGCTGCAGATGGTAAATGCCGGCGAGTTCCGAGAGGACTTGTTCTATCGCATCGCTGCCATCCGCATCGAGGTGCCACCCCTGCGCGAGCGCGGAGAGGACATCAAGATGCTTGCCACAAAGTTCAGCTACGACTACGGCGAGCAGCACCGCCGTCCGCCGCTGATGTTTGACGACAGTGCCTACCGCCAGCTCATATCGTTCAGCTGGAGCGGCAACGTGCGCGAGCTACAGAGTCTGATAAGGGAGATGTCGTCATTCGAGAGCGGAGTAGTCACCGGCGACGTGGTAAAAAAATACCTCAGCCAAAAGAACCATAGCGGCAATCTGCCTGTGGTATATGACAAGGTGCAGCACGACTACACCCAGGAGCGCGAGCTCATCTTCAAACTCATCATGCAGATGCAGAGCGAGTTGAAAGAGCTCAAAGAGACCGTAGCCAATGCCAACATCGCCTCCAAGCAGCAAGGCAACAAACTGCATCTGAGCAGCAACATCAACGATCTGCAGCGTCAGAGCTCACGGCTCACAACTATCAATAACGATGACGACCTTGTGTGGCAAAACGTTGCCGAGGATTTAGACATTGACAAGGCGCCACGCAGCCAGCAGTCTAGGCACTCCTTCAGCGACATCAAGGCTACTGCCATCGATGTGGAAGAGGACAAAATCAAGACCCTCGAAGACACCGAGAGAGAGGTGATTATCAACGCCATAGAGCGCAACCACGGTCGTCGCCGCCAGACCGCCGAGGAGTTGGGCATAAGCGAGCGCACCCTCTACCGCAAGATTAAAGAATATGGTCTCGAATACCGCAACAACCGTAAGTGACACTATGCGCACCACAACCAAGATACTCATCGCACTGCTGGTAATGGCTATAACGCAGTCGTGCATCAGCTATAAGTTTAACGGGGCGGCACTCGACTACAACAAGTACAAAACCGTGTCGTTTGGAAACATCCCCATCCGCGCCGCACTCGTCTATCCGCCTCTGCAACAGCTGTTTCAAAACAAGCTGCAAGACGTGGTGACACAGCAGACGCGACTTCAGCAAATCGACAACCCCAATAGCGACCTGCGATTTGAGGGCGAGATCACCAACTACAGCCTCTCGCCACAGGCGGTGGGCGAGAATGCCTACGCCACGCGCACGCGTCTCACCATCAGCGTGAGAATCAGGTATATCGACAACGTGAACGACGCACTGAGCAACGACGTCACCGTCTCGGCGTACCGCGACTTCGACAGCAACCAGCTGCTCATCGACGTGCAAGACCAGCTATGCGAGGAAATCAGCGCCGAGCTAGTGGATCTCATCTTCAACCAAACAGTGGGAAACTGGTAGTCTTTTTTAATGCTGAATGCTGAATGCTGAATGCTGAATGCGGAATGCAGAATGCGGAATGCAGAATGCTGAATGCTGAATCTAGAATCTCTAGGAAATCTAGAAAGTCTAGAAAGTCTAGAACTTCTAGTTAATCTAGTAAATAACAAAACTTGAATCTTTTTAACGACATAGAGATGATGCTGAGCGAGGGCAAGATGCCTGAACAGCAGTGGGTTGACGAGGCAACTCGCCAGCACCCATATTTCACGCTGCCATTGCTCTTGCAGCTCAAGCACAGCGGTGACGACGACACCATGCAGCGACTTGCCGTGATGAGCCCCGACCGCCGTGACCTCGCCATCGTGGTGGGGAAAGCGCCAGCAGCTTTTGCCAACTTCTACCCCACCGAAGACTCTGCGTCGCCCAATGCCGAGGAGGCTATCGACCTCTTCCTCAACACCTTTGCTGGTGGCAGCAGCCAAAAGGAGATTGACGCCCTGAGCAACGCCATCTTCAATCCCACACCCGACTATGCCGACATCCTTGCTGCTCAGCATGGCGACGACAGCCAAGTCGCCGCCAACAAGGAAGACGAGCTCATCGACAGCTTCATCGCCCACTCGCGCAAGCAAGAGCAGGAAGCTATAGCCAGCAACCCACTAGCCGAACGCCACATCGAGCAGGAAGAAGTGGAGCAAGTGGCACACGACGCAGTGGAGGAATCTACCCAAAATGATAGTTCCATGCTCAGCGAGAGTCTGGCAAAAATGTACATCGCCCGTCATAAATATTCTAAAGCTCTTGAAATTATTGAGAGCATAAATTTGAATTTTCCAGAAAAAAGTATTTACTTTGCAGACCAAATTCGGTTTTTGCGCAAAATTGTGCTTAACGAAAACATTAAAAACAAACTATAACTATTTGATAAAATGGCAGTTACAATTTCAATTCTTATCTGTTTAGCATCAATCCTGCTGATTGGTGTGGTTCTCATTCAGAAGTCAAAAGGTGGCGGTCTTGCCGCTAGCGCCAGCAATTATAACCAATTTATGGGTGTTCGCAAGACTACCGACTTTGTTGAGAAGGCTACTTGGGGACTTGCTATCTTCATTTGCGTGCTTAGCATTGCTAGTGCGTTCCTCGCATCTCCCAAGAATGCTCAAAAAGACGCTAACACTCCTGATATCACAAATATGAAAACCACCACGCCTCAGCAAGAGAACACTGGGAACGCTTTCCCAACTACTCCTGCTCAGCCAGGCGCTACCAATCAAAATGGTGGCAAGTAATTGAGTGCTAAATAATGATGTCATCAAAGGGGAGAATGTCTCTCTTTTGATGACATTTTTTTGCTCCTCTCGCTATGGCACAGCCCAATATCGACATTCTCAAGAAACGGTTTGACGCCTATCTGCGCATCGAGAAAGGCCTATCGCAAAACACCGCCGCAAGCTACTGCCGCGATGTGGAGCACCTGTTGCAGTATGCCAGCGACAACGGCAAGGGTGTCAACGACATCACGCGGCACGACCTGGAGCTCTTTCTTGGCACGCTCCACGACCTGGGCATCTCGCCACGCTCGCAGGCACGCGTCATTTCGGGCATCAAGAGCTTCTACAAATTCCTCAAGATGGAAGGCGTCATCGACGTCAACCCCACCCTGCTGCTCCCCGCGCCGCGCATCGGGCGACACCTGCCCGAGGTGCTCACCCTCAGCGAGATCGACAGCATGATATCGAGCATCGACCTCTCCAAGCCGCAAGGCCAGCGCAACCGAGCCATCATCGAGGTGCTATATGGCTGCGGACTGCGCGTCTCGGAGCTGGTAGAGCTGCGCATGTCGCAAATCTTTGAGCAAGAGGAATATATCACCGTCATCGGCAAAGGCGACAAGCAGCGGCTAGTACCCATCTCGCAAGAGGCACTGGAGCAGATAAACCTCTATGTGGAGCAAACCCGCAGCAACCAGGTGGCGAAACGCGGCTGCGAGGACATCCTCTTCCTCAACCGACGTGGCGGACGCCTCACGCGCGTGATGATTTTCTACATCATCAAGGAGCTGTGTCAGCTGGCGGGCATCCGCAAGACGGTGAGCCCTCACACCCTGCGCCACTCCTTCGCCACTCACCTGCTAGAGGGCGGCGCCAACCTGCGTGCCATTCAGCAGATGCTCGGCCACGAGAGCATCGAGACCACCGAAATATACGTACACATCGACCGCTCCACCCTGCGACAAGAAATCCTCACCCACCATCCCCGAAATCAAATGCACAACTCATAATGCACAATGCAGAATGCGGAATGCAGAATCTAGAATCTAGAATCTCTAGAACTTCTAGAACATCTAGAATATCTATAAAAATTTAGTAAAACACTCTGAACTATGAACTATAAAAACTCTCCTCGCCGGGGGCCTGCTACTGATAATGTGGCGAAGCTCACCATCAAAGAAGACGGCACATTGCTCGCCGCTGCCGCTGCGCTGCTGCCCGACCACAAACCCACCAAACTCAAGTCAATGCTGCGTCACAACCAGCTGGCAATCAACGGCGTGCCATCTACACAGTTTGACCATCCCGTGAGCGCTGGCGACCAGCTGTGGGTAAACTTCGACCGTTCCTTCCAGGTCTTCAGCCATCCGCGCGTGAAGCTCGTCTTTGAGGACAACGACATCATCGTCGTTGACAAAGGCTATGGCGTGCTATCTACCGCTGCCGGCAAGCCCAGCGACGACACCGTGTATAATATAGTGAAGAAGTATGCACGAGGCTTTAGCGACAAGGCCAGCGTCTATGTCGTGCACCGCCTCGACCGCGACACCTCGGGGCTGATGCTCCTCACTCGCACCAAGCAGGCGCGCGACAAGCTCATCAGCAACTGGAACAACATGGTCATCGAGCGCAAGTACATCGCCGTCGTCGAGGGCAAGGTGGAGCAGAAAGAGGGTATCGTCAAGAGTTTACTCGCCGAGAACCCCGACACCTACGAGATGTATTCCACCGACGACAAGAAGCTCGGACGCCTGGCAGTGACACGCTACCGTGTAGTAAAGCAGGGACGCCGCTTTGCAATGGTGGAGCTCGAGATAAAGACTGGGCGCAAGAACCAAATAAGGGTTCACATGCACGACCTGGGCAACCCCGTGAGCGGAGACCGCAAGTATGGCGGCAAGCCCAGCCCCATCAATCGCATCGCCCTCCACGCCACCACCCTCACCATCGTTCACCCCATCACAGGAAAAGCGGTGACCTTCACCTCCCCTGTCCCCGACAATTTCAACACGCTGCTATGATAGCAAAGCGATTGAGATTCTGGGGGGGAGTGGTCGAGCGGTCGATTTTTCGAGCGGTCGTGTGTTCTAGTAATAGATTTTTAGATTAAATTAATAACGACTTGGTGATTTTTTTTCATTTTTCTTGCATTTTTGTTTGTTAGTTTGATTTTTTTTTCCTTAATTTGCACAATCTTTCTAGTGAAGCGCAGTTTTTGCGCACACTAATTTACGACTGAATGACGTGACTAATAAATAATAATTAAACATTTAACCTAAAAATCATTTTTAAAATGAAGAAAATTTTCACTCTTTTTGCAGCTGCTATGTTAGGCCTCTGCGCTTTTGCTCAGATGCCCGAAACTTGCCCTTCGGAGCTTAGCCTCAAGTTGCTCGACGGTTCTCAAGACAACCTTGTAAAAGTTGAACTTATGCTGACAAACTCAAGCATGAACCTCAACGGCTTCAATGTTGAGATTGAGAGAAACAATGAGACTGTTCTTTTCAGAAAATCAGGCGGTGAGTACTTCAGCGCTGCTGGTTATGGCAACGTAATCCTCCAAAGATGGGAGACCACTATGGGTGAGGATGAAGACACTGGCGATGAGATTGAGATTCCTGTAACTGATGACATGCGCGAAAACAAGTTGTACCAAATGTGCGACGTCAAGAACAACGTGAAAGACAATGGCAACTTGGTTATGATTGAGCTTCTCTCTACTCTCGACTGCCGTTTCTTCCCAGTTCTTGGGCAGCCCACAGCTATCGGCGTGTTCTACATGAACTTCAGAAACGCTGCTAAGGACGGTGATCTTCCCGAGTGCACACTTTACGCTCCAACAGAGCCCAGCCGCTACTCGTTCTCTTACACCGGTGGTGTTGAGGGTACCCGCGCATGGACTCCCGATAGTCCTATTGAGTACACTCTCGTTAAGAATGCTGACGGCACAGTTTCTGAGAAGGTTGAGACCGCTATCAATAGCGTAATCACCGACAAGGCTGTTGACAACCGCATCTTCGACCTCCAGGGCCGCGAGCTCCAGAGCGTTCCCGAGCACGGAATCTACATCCAGAACGGCAAGAAGTATGTTAAGTAATCATTCTTAACTGCTGCAACGCAAAGAAACCACCCGCAACCCGGGTGGTTTTTTGTTTCTCAATTACTCCCCACACAACTTTTTTCATTCAAAAAGTCGCGAACTGAGTTCGTCAAAAAGCCTGCTTACGCAGGATATTTATTAACCATCTAGGATCATTAAATCATTCCGAGCTTGCGAGGCTTTTTGACACCGAGAGGTGCAGCTTTTTGAACACATTGAGACCTCATGGCAGAACAACGATTCTATTTCAACCTTAAAAACAACTAATCAGTTATGCTAGTTGTTTAGATGTTGTTACTGTTGTTTGATATACCGTGGGAAAAAAAATCATTTTTTTCGTGTTTTTTTCTAAAAATGTTTGGTTGTTCAAAAAACTTTTACTTATTTTGCATTGAATTCTAGGCGAAGCTCATTACGAGAGCTTCAAATAGGACAATTTATCATCTACTGAATGACGTGACTTATAAATAATTATTAAATTTTTAACATTAAAAATCGATTTAACATGAAGAAAATTTTTACTCTTTTTGCAGCTGCTTTGGTAGGTTTCTGCGCTTTTGCTCAAGAATGCCCATCGCAACTTCAATTCGCTTTGCTTAACGCAAGTGCTGTTAACAAAGTTGAGATTGAACTTCAGCTCACCAATTCAAGCTTGAACCTCAACGGCTTCAACATGCAGGTTGAAAAAGCCGAGGGTAGCGAGAGCTTGGTTTTCAGAAAATCAAACGGTGAGTATTTCCAAGTTACTGGTTATGGTAACGTAATCCTCCAAAGATGGGAGACCACTATGGGTGAGGATGAAGACACTGGCGATGAGATTGAGATTCCTGTAACTGATGAGATGCGTGAGGACAAATTGTCTAGCAAGTTAGACAACAAGAGCGCCATCAACCCTAATGGTCAGTTAGTTATTGTACAGATTCTCTCTACTCTCGACTGCCGTTTCTACCCAGTTCTTGACACTCCAACTGGCATTGGCAAGTTCTTCCTCAACATGAGCAATTGCGAGGATGGAGATTACAGAATCTTCACTCCATACACCGCTCAAGGTTTGTCGTTCTCTTACACCGGTGGTCCAGAGCCCAAGGATTCTTGGCAAGCTGACGCTCCTATTGATATAACTCTCAATAAGAACGGTAATGAGATTACAGTAACTGGCATCAGCACTATCGCTGTTGATAAGCCCGTTGACAACCGCATCTTCGACCTCCAGGGCCGCGAGCTCCAGAGCGTTCCCGAGCACGGAATCTACATCCAGAACGGCAAGAAGTATGTTAAGTAATCATTCTTAACTGCTGCAACGCAAAGAAACCACCCGCAACCCGGGTGGTTTTTTTATTGTGGCTGTGGCATTACTTCAAGAACTTGCCAGCATGCCCTTTCTCGACAACTCGAGCACTCGAGCAATCGAGGAATCAATCAATCAATCAATCGAGCACTCGATCAATCGAGCACTCGAATGCTCGAAAAATCGAAAAATCGAAAGCTCGAAATTATGAATTGTGCATTCTGCATTCTGCATTAATAAAGAATCGGTGTCTCCCTCCAAGTGTGATAGGCGTCATTGCCGTGGAGGGCGGTGATATATTCCTTATAGCTGATGAAGCGTGCGCCCAGGCTCTTGAGATGAGGAGTGTGAATCTGGCAGTCGATGAGCGAGCCGCCATGCTCCTGCATCTGCCGCGCAAGGGCAATGAGTGCCAGTTTGCTCGTGTTAGGCTCTCGCGAGAACATGCTCTCGCCCACAAAGCCAGTGCCACTCGTCATGCCATAGAGACCGCCCACAAGCTCGCTGCCACGCCACACCTCCACACTTCGTGCCCGCCCCAGCTCGTGAAGCTTGGTATAGGCCTCGATGATGTCGTCGCCGAGCCACGCCCCCACCTCGTTGATGCGGTTATCTACTGTGCTGCACGCCCTTATCACTTGGTCGAAAGCGGTGTTGAAAGTCACACGATAAAGGCGCTTGTTCATCAGGGTGCGCATCGAGTGACTCACATGCACCTCGGCAGGAAAGATGACGAAACGCTCACGAGGGCAATACCACTGAATGTCCTTATATTTAAAGGCATACCAGGGGAAGAAGCCGTAGTCGTAGGCAAGCATCAGCCGCTCCACGCTGAGGTCTCCCCCAACGGCCACCAAGCCGTCGCTGCCGTCAAGCGCCGGCAACTCAGGATGCGGAAAAGCCAATATTTCATCATCAAGTTCAAAAACCATAACTTATACTTCAGTCTGTTATATTAAACAACTACCACAACCAATAAACAACAATCACAACATAAAATTTAAATACTAAATATCTGTTGTTTAAGTTGTTGCCTTGTTGTTAAGGTTGTTTAATATAACAGCGTTAAGACCATGTCAATGCCGTGTTAATGTCATTTCAGCGCAATTTTCCCGGCGGTGACGGTGATGCGGGCGGTGCCTCCGCGCTTGAGCTTGCCAAAGAGGATCTCGCGCATGAGCTTGGTCTTGAGCTCACGGTGCAGCACACGGTCGAGCTCACGGGCACCATACTCGGCAGTGAAGCCCTCCTTGAGCAGCAAAGCCCGCGCGTCCTTATCGACCTTGATCGTCACCTTCTTGGGCGAGAGCATGGCTTGCAGCTCGCGCAGGCGCTTGTCGAGAATCATACCCGCCATCGTCTCGTCCATATCGTTGAATACCACGATGTTAGAGAGGCGGTTGATAAACTCGGGCTTGAAAGTCTTCTTCACTTGCTTGAGCATGTCGCCGCCACGGCTGCCACGACCGTCGAAGCCCACACTCATGCCGGCATACTGTGCCCCGGCGTTGCTCGTCATGATGAGCACCACGTTGCGGAAGTCGGCATGGCGGCCCTTGTTGTCGGTGAGGCGCGCATAGTCCATCACTTGCAGCAATATGTTGTAAATGTCCTCGTGCGCCTTCTCTATCTCGTCGAGCAGCAACACGCAGTTAGGGGTCTTGCGGATGGCGTCGGTGAGCAGACCGCCGTCCTCATAGCCCACATAACCAGCTGGCGAACCGATGAGCTTGGCTACGGTGTGCTTCTCGGTGTATTCGCTCATGTCGAAGCGCACCAGCTCCACGCCCAGTTCCCTTGCCAGCACGCGCGCCACCTCGGTCTTGCCCACACCGGTAGGTCCCACAAAGAGCAGCGACGCCAGCGGCTTGCCGTCGTCGATAAGTCCCGCCTTCGACAGCTGCACTGCCTCCACCACTTCCTGCACCGCTTGATCCTGACCATAAATCACGCTCTTGATGCGCTTCTCCAGGGTCTTGAGCAGGGCATTGTTGTCCTCCTTCATGGCGTTGGCGTTGATTTTCATCACTTTCATGAGCACGTCGTCGATAAGTGCCTTATCTACCACCTGCCGTTTCTTGGCGGTGGGATGGATGTGGCGATAGGCGCCCGCCTCGTCGATGAGGTCGATGGCTTTGTCGGGCAGGAAACGCCCCATTATGTGCTTGGCACTCGCCCGCACGGCATAGTCGATTGCCGCAGATGCGTAGGTCACATGGTGATATTTCTCATAACCGTCCTTCAGGCCGTTGATGATCTCGATGGTCTCATCAACCGATGGCTCCAGGATGTCAATCTGCTGGAAGCGGCGCACTATGCCCTTGCTGCGTGAGAGCTGGCGGTTGAACTCCTCGTAGGTGGTGGCACCGATGAACCGCAGCTTGCCGCCCTCGAGATAGGGCTTGAGCATATTAGAGGCATCCATCGCGCTGTCGCTCGTGGCACCAGCGCCCACTATGCTGTGGATCTCGTCGATATAGACGATGGCATTGTCGAGGCTCGAGAGGTGGTCCATAGTGCGCTTTATGCGTTTCTCGAAGTCGCCACGATACTGCGTGCCGGCAAGCATCGCCGCCATGTCAATCTGGTAAATCTTGAAACCCTTGAGGGTGTCGGGCACATTGCCGTCCTCGATGCGCTGCGCCAAGCCGTAGATGAGCGCCGTCTTGCCCACGCCAGGCTCGCCCACATGCAGCGGGTTGTTCTTGTCCTTGCGGCACAGCACGTGGATGGTGCGCTCCAGCTCTGCCTCACGCCCTATGAGCGGGTTATGCTCCTTGAGGTGGTCGTTGATGCAAGTGACATAGTCGCCCATACCCGACTGCCGTGAATAGTCATCGTGCAAATACTCATCATCGTCGTGCCAAGTGCCCATGTCGATGTCGTCATCCCACGGCAAACTGTCTTGGGAGGACATCGCAAAATCGCTCTTGCCACTTTCATCAACTATCGACATAGGGCTAGTGTTGACCATATCGCCACCCTTGATGGCATACTGACCACTAAAATCCTCTATATTCCAGATAAGATCGGTCAAGAAGTCTTCGTCTCTAGCGGCACAATCATTCAGCACATTGGCTGCCAACGAGTTGTCAAGAAACATAGCAGCCCTTATCACATGAGTGATTTCCAGCACTGGCGACGACGCCGAACGCATGATATTCACAGCCCCAAGCATCAACTGCTGGAACTGATGCGAAGGCTCTATATTATAGGGCATGCCCTCGGGAACACAGTCCAGGTCTTTAGTATAGTCACGTAGAGGCCTAAGAAGGTCGCCGTAGTCGATGTCCATATCATGCAGCGCCAAAATAACCGGCTCCTGCACTAATATCGCAGCAATCAGATGCTCTGGCGTATAAAACGGATTGCGCATGGCGATGGCACTGTCAATCGACTGACGCATCGCAATCTGCATATAAAAACTATTTTTTATCTCTTTTGACATAACATTTCTCTATTATTTAAACATCCCAATCTAAGGACATAGCAACTATGAACTGTGAACTATGAACTATGAACTGTGAACTATGAACTATGAACTGTGAACTATGAACTGTGAACTATGAACTGTGAACTATGAACTGTGAACTATGAACTGTGAACTATGAACTATGAACTGTGAACTGTGAACTATGAACTGTGAACTATGAACTATGAACTATGAACTGTGAACTATGAACTATTCCGGCTCGTAGGTGATGCGCAAAGGGTAACCCTCGGCTTTTGCCATAGCCAGAGCCTTGTTGGTCTTAGTCACAGCTATGTCATAGCCGTAAATGCCCACCACAGCCCTTCCATGCTCATGAACATTAAGCATGATGGAAGTAGCCTCTGACTCAGACTTATAGAACACCTCCACAAGAACCTTTACCACAAATTCCATTGTGGTGAAATCGTCGTTGTGGAATATCACCTTGTAATGCTTGGGAAAGTTGGTGAAAACCCTTCCACGCTCCTTGACAGAGCCCTGTTGTTTTGCCATAATCGTTTTTAAAGCTAACAAGTTAACAAGCCTACGAGCCGACGAGGCAATTGAGTTTTCCTGACACATAGCAAAGAACACCACACTGCCGCCTTTCATTTTCAATGCCTCGCGAATAGCTCGTAAGCTGCAAAGTTACTAATAAACGAGCAAATTCTGTGCCAAAATAGCGTTTTTTATAATAATATTTCTTACCTTTGCACCGCAAAATGACACTACCCTATCGTAGCACACCACTTTTCCAGACGCTATGAACATTTTGCGGCAGCTCTGATAGTTCAACGGATAGAACGTGGGTTTCCTAAACCTAAAATCTGGGTTCGATTCCCAGTCGGAGTACGATTTATATCAGCTAATAAGCGAACATTCAGCTTATTAGCTGATTTTTATTTTACCAAATCCCCATATATTTCCCCATATAAGAATAGAATCAAGAGTCTCACACCTTACAGGCTACCCCTATTAACTTTTTTGAATGGCAAACACGTATTTCTACCCCACCTGAAAGTTGAAAGTGTTATTAATCTAA
>FLNZ01003256.1_pt1 | contig 20462 bp, 13 predicted proteins | sample 1140391 | NCBI WGS metagenome assembly FLNZ01 (sample SAMEA3878171, study PRJEB12797) | bioreactor metagenome | biome: Moose rumen | place: Sweden | collected 2011-10
CCTGCCTTGTCTATAACATCTTCAGATACGAACAGCTCTGCCGATGCCAGCCTGCCATCATCAGGCAGGCTATGGCCAACGTACAGGGATAACAGTGTCCATACATGTCAAATCGTCTAAATCAATATGCCAATAAGCCAATGAGCGGATAAACGAACACCATCGCGAGCCGTAGCCCTCTTACAAGGGTGAGATTCTGAAAGAAATTATTCTGACGAAACGGCTTCCACTCGAATTTATGTATTAATAGATATTACCTTATATATATGTATGCGGTGTGTCATGGGGGTCAGCGTTTCTTCTTGCCGAACAGGTCGGCGTGGGTGCCCGTGCGCTGGAGGGTGATGAGGCGGATGCCATCCTCGCGGTCGTAGATGAGCAGCCAGTCGGGCGTGACATGGCACTCCCACAGTCCCCGATATTCACCCTGCAAGAGGTGGTTGCGATGCTGGGCAGGCAGCGGCTCGCCGTTTCTCAGGTATTCCACCACGGCCAATAACTTCTCTATGTCAAGTCCGCGGCGGACGGCAAGTTTTACATCCTTACGGTAACTACCCGATGCCCTAATTTCGTACTTCATAGCGTCCGCATGTCCTTCAGAAACTCTTCATACGAACCGTATGATACCACCCCCTTGCCCTGTCGCGCTTCCTCGATGGCCTTCACCGTCTCGTCGTTCAGGTACTCGCCCGTCTCGGGGTCATAGATGCGCGCCTTCCGGGCCCGCTTCAGGGGTTCCAGTATGCGCTCCCCCAGCCACTTGCGGTTGCGGTCCGAGAGGTTCATCCCGTTGATGTAGTTCAGGAGATTGTTCATTGCTACTGCCGTCATGTCTTCTTCTGTTTATGGGGTTCATGGGCACAAAGATACGGAATAAATCACAATTCACCATGCACAATTCACAATTATTTCGTAATTTTGCAGCCAAAAGAGCACAGGCATGAAGAACATCGCAGTACTGATATCGGGCGGCGTGGACAGCGCCGTGGTCGTGCACCAACTGTGCGAGCAGGGCTACCGTCCCGACCTGCATTATATAAAGATAGGCATGGAGGGCGAGGACTCGTCGTGCTCCAGCGAGGAGGACATCGAACTCTCGCAGGCCACGGCGCGCAAGTACGGCCTGCGGCTGGAGGTCACCGACCTGCAACGGGAATACTGGGAGCAGGTGGTGGGCTACACCATCGAGCGCGTCCGCCAGGGCCTCACGCCCAACCCCGACGTGATGTGCAACCGCCTCATCAAGTTCGGTGCTTTCGAGGAGCGCATCGGCAAGGACTACGACCTCGTAGCCACGGGGCACTATGCCCAGCGCATCGAGGAGGACGGGCTGGTGTGGCTCGGCACCGCCCGCGACCCCGTGAAGGACCAGACCGACTTCCTCGCCCAACTCTCCTACGAACAACTCTGCCACACCATCTTCCCCATCGGGCACCTGATGAAGGAGGAGGTGCGCGACATCGCCCTCAAGGCCGGACTGCCGTCGGCACGGCGCAAGGACAGCCAGGGCATCTGCTTCCTGGGCAAGATAAACTACAACGACTTCCTGCGCCGCTTCATGGGCGAACGCGAGGGCCGCGTCATCGACATCGAGACGGGCAAGGTCGTGGGCACCCACCGCGGCTACTGGTTCCACACCATCGGGCAGCGCAAGGGACTCGGCCTCGGCGGCGGTCCCTGGTTCGTGGTGAAGAAGAACATACGGAAGAACATCATCTTCGTCGCCCACGGCTGGGACACCCAACTACAGTACGGCCACGACTTCCGCTTGGCGGATCTGCATCTTATTAGTGAGAAGAACGAAGTGAGAAGTGAGAAGAACGAAGTGAGAAGTGAGAAGAACGAAATGAGAAGTGAGAAGAACGAAGTGAGAAGTGAGAAGAACGAAGTGAGAAGTGAGAAGAGAAATGTATCAGATTCACTGAATAGCACACCAGAGGAGAATGTATCCTCTTCTCACCTCTCACTTCTCACTTCTCACCCCAAGGATTTCCCCATCACCTTCAAGATTCGCCATGTCGATCACTTCATGCCCGGCACCATCACCTTGGACGACGAGGGCTACCACGTCCACTCCGACCAGCCCATACAGGGCATAGCCCCCGGGCAGTTCGGCTGCATCTACGACGCGGAGCACCGCATCTGCCTGGGCAGCGGCGAGATAGGCATCTACAAGGACAGGTAATCTTTTACTGGATATTACTTCCGGAAATATACGCGCTTGACGCGATTCGACACGCTGGTCAGTATCTCGTATGGTATCGTATCAATGATGTCGGACAGCGTGGTCACAGGTAATTCGCGCCCAAAGACGACCGCAGTGTCCCCCTCTTGGCAATCAATGTCCGTAACATCAATCATGCACACATCCATACATATATTGCCCACATAGGGCGCATGCTGTCCGTTGACCAGACAGTACGCCTTCCCGTTGCCCAGATGACGATTGAGCCCGTCGGCATAGCCAATAGGCAGCACGGCGATGCGGCTGTCGCGCTTCAGGCGTCCGCGCCGGCTGTAGCCCACAGTCTCCGTAGCAGGTACATCGTGAATCTGCAAGATGGTGGTCTTCAGTGTGGAGACATTGAATATCATCTGATTGTTGCGCGCATTGATGCCATAAAGTCCGAGCCCCAGCCGCACCATATCCATCTGGCGCTCGGGGAAGTGCTCTATGCCTGCCGAGTTACAGATGTGGCGCAGGATGGCATGGTCGGGATAGGCCGCCTGCAAAGCATCGGCACCACGCAGGAAACGCTCGTACTGAAGCGCGGAGAAGGAGTCGAATTGGTCGCTGTCGCTACCTACGAAGTGTGAGAAGATGCTGCGCGGAAGCAGAGCCTTCTGACCCTGAAGTCGCTCAACGAGACGAGGCATGTCCTGGTCGGGGTCGAATCCCAGACGATGCATTCCCGTATCAAGTTTGATGTGGACGGGGAATCCCTTCACGCCCTCACACTCAGCGGCATGGATGAGCGCATCAAGAAGACGGAAGGAATAGACCTCGGGCTCCAGGTTGTAGCGGAAGAGCGTGCGGAAGGATGTCATCTCGGGATTCATAATCATGATGCCCGTAGAGATGCCCGCCTGGCGCAGTTCCACGCCTTCGTCAGCCACCGCCACTGCCAGATAATCCACGCCATGATCCTGAAGCGTGCGAGCCACCTCCACGCTGCCTGCCCCGTAGGCATCCGCCTTCACCATACACACTACGCGCACACCGGGAGCCATCAGCGAACGATAGTAGTTGAGGTTAGAGACTATCGCCTTGAGGTCCACCTCCAAGATGGTTTCGTGTACCCGTTCCTCCAGTTGGCTGACCACATCCTCGAAGTGGAACGAGCGCGCACCCTTGATGAGTATGGTCTGGTCGTGGAGTCCTGCCAAGGTACCGCTTGCCAGCAAGGCCGCCGTATCGGCAAAGAAGTAGCATTGTGCCCCGCTCTCTGCCACCAGTCGGTCGGCATTTCGGCACATACCCTCTCCCACCCCAATCAGGCACTTCACGTCGTGGTCGCGCACAAGTGCAGCCACCTGTCCGTAGAGCCCTTCGTCGGAAAGGCCTGTCTGCAGCATGTCGCTGAGAATGAGCGTGCGCGCACGGCCCTCCTCGGGGCGGCGTTGCATGAAACTGAGGGCTATGCGCAGGGAGTCGGGGTCGTTGTTGTAGGAGTCGTTGATGAGCGTGCAACCGTTCCGACCGCCCATTACCTCCAGTCGCATAGGTATGGGGCTGAGCGACTGACGGCGCATCCCGATGACCTGTTCCTCCATGCCCAGATGGCGACATACGGCCACACACAGTTCCTTGTCGAGTTCCCACGGGTCTTGCGTCATCGCAACGGGAATGAGTTTGCCCTGAAAGCCGAGTTCGTGGATGCAGATATCCACCACGCGGTTGCCTTTGGGATAGACCAGTACATCGGCATGCTGGAAGAGCAAAAGTTTCTCAAGGCACTTCTGCTTGTAGGATGTGAAGTTCTCCTGATGGGCATCGCCAAGTCCGGTAAACACGCCTATGGTGGGCTTGATGATGTCGGCCAGTTGCTGCATCTCGCCAGGGCGGCTGATGGCAGCCTCGAAGATACCTATCTCCGTCTCCTCCGACAGTCCCCACACGCTCAAGGGCACACCTATCTGGCTGTTGAAACTGCGGGGCGAACGAGTCACTACACGGTCGGGCGAAAGCATCTGATAGAGCCACTCCTTGACCATCGTCTTGCCGTTGCTGCCAGCCACGCCGATGACAGGGCATGTAAACCGACTGCGGTGGTAAACCACAATTCGCTGCAAAGCCGCCAGCGTATCGGGCACCACCAGAAAGGCGGCATCGCGGAAAGATGTCTTCGGCAGCTGGCTGACCACAAACATGCGCACACCGCGCTGATACAATTCAGCGATGTAGCGGTGACCGTCGCCACGCTGTGTGACGAGGGCAAAGAACATCGAATCTTCAGGTGAAGAAAGCGAACGGCTGTCGGTCAGCAGCCAACGTACAGGGCGTTCCCGTTTCGTTTCGAGTTTCACTCCAAGTATGGAGGCGATGGAGGTTATGTTATAGTTCATAGTCCTGTTTTTTACTTCGTACATTTCTGAACAAGTTTCTCTATCTGGGCGAGAGTACGCTGGCGGAAGGCTTCGTTCGCGGGATTGTCCTCATGCAGGGGACGATGCTCAAGGGCACGCACAAGGGGCTCCAGTTGTGACAGATATTCGCGGGTGGAGTCCGCCATCCAGTTCGCCCGAAGCCGTTGCCAGATGTATTCCACCGCCTGCTCCGACGGATGGAGCATGTCCTCGGCATAGAAGCGATAGTCGCGCAACTCGTCCATCATCAACTCGTATGCAGGAAAGTAGCACATCCACTCCGAATGGTGCTGCACCAGTTCGTCAACCGCCAGCAGCAACCTGGACTTGGCAAGTTGGCTCGCATGGAAGCCATACTTGCGATAGCGATAGGGGCTGACGGTCAGCACCACCTGAATGCGTGGATTGCGCTCATGCAGCGGCAGCAGCACCTCAGAGAGACACTCCACCACCTCCGTCGCCGTCATTTCCGACTCACGGAACAGGCTCGCAGGCAAGCGGTGACAGTTGGCAACCACCTCGCCGCCATCCACCACCGTATAGTAGTGCGTCGTGCCCAGCGTCAGGAAGAGATTGTCCGCCTCCAGCAAGGCCTCGTGCAACTCGCCGAGTGCCTTTTCTGTCCTCTCGCGGCACCCCTCCTCCGAGGTGTGCGAGAGTGATGTGTCGCCCACCCAGGTATGCCACATTCCGTCGCCCTCCACATAATCCTGGTCACAGGTGCGCCGCGCGTCCTCACTGGTCTTGCCTGTCGTGGCAAGCACCCTCGCAATGCTCCTCGCATTATAGAGCACGCCCAGGGGATTCACCACCGCATGCAGACGGCTGCGCAGGAAACGCCCACCCACATGCTCCGCAAAGCACGACCCCAGAAACACATTGCCGTCTCCCACACCTATGGGGTGCAAGGGGGCACCCAAGTCCACGGGGGTGCGCAACAGGGGCAGCGAGGGCATGTCTTTCATTACTCGTTCGGTTACTTTATGCAAAAGTACAAATAAAATATCAAATGGCAAATCGCAAATGTAAATTATAAATCGTAAAATTGTAAAATTACCAAATCTTTCGTAACTTTGCAAAATGAATTTGCTTGAAACCATACAATATCCCAAGGATTTGCGGCAATTAGATCTCGAGCAACTGCCGCAAGTTTGCGAGGAACTGCGCAACTATATCATACACGAACTCGCCGACAATCCCGGTCACTTTGCCTCCAGTTTGGGCACCGTGGAACTGACCGTCGCGCTGCACTATGTCTTCGACACACCCGACGACCGCATCGTTTGGGATGTGGGTCATCAGGCATACGGGCACAAGATACTGACGGGGCGCCGCCAACAGTTCCACACCAATCGCCAACTGGGCGGGCTCAAGCCCTTCCCCTCACCCGAGGAGAGCGAGTACGACACATGCACCTGCGGCCACGCCTCCAACAGCATATCCGTAGCATTGGGAATGGCAGTGGCGGAGAAAATGAGAGAAGAAGCAAGGGGCAAGGAGCAAGGGGCAAGGGACAAGGAGCAAGGAGCAAGGGAGAATGAAGAAACGAGAAAGGTGGTGGCGGTCATCGGCGACGGCAGCCTCACGGGCGGATTGGCCTTCGAGGGGCTCAACAACGCTTCGTCCACCCCCAACGACATGCTCATCATCCTCAACGACAACGACATGTCCATCGACCGCAGCGTGGGCGGAGTGGGCGAATACCTCCACAAACTGCACACCAGCAGCACATACAACCATCTGCGCGACAAGACCGCCAAGATGCTCTACCGATGGGGCGTGCTCAACGACGACCGAAAGGGGCGCGTGCTGCGCTTCAACAATGCCATCAAGTCGCTGCTCACCAACCAGCACAATATGTTCGAGGGACTCAACATCCGCTACTTCGGTCCCGAGGACGGCCACAATGTGGTGGAACTCGTCAAGACCCTCCGACGCATCAAGGACATGAAAGGTCCCAAGATGCTGCACCTCCACACCATCAAGGGCAAAGGTTTCGAGCCAGCCGAGCGCGATGCCACCATCTGGCACGCACCAGGCAAGTTCGACCCCGAGACGGGCGAACGCCTCAGGCCCGAGCAGGATGCCCTCCTGCCGCCACGCTATCAGGATGTATTTGGCAACACCCTGCTGGAAATGGCAAAGAGCGACCCACGCATCGTGGGCATCACACCCGCCATGCCCTCGGGATGCGGCCTCTGCATCATGCAAAAGGAAATGCCTGAACGCACCTTCGACGTAGGCATAGCCGAGGGGCACGCCGTAACCTTCTCCGCAGGGATGGCAAAGGAGGGAATGCTGCCCTTCTGCAACATCTACTCCTCGTTCAGCCAGCGCGCCTACGACAACATCATACACGATGTCGCCATCAGCCGTCTGCACGTCGTCTTCTGTCTCGACCGCGCTGGCATCGTGGGCGAGGACGGTTCCACCCACCACGGAGCCTTCGACCTCGCATTCCTTCGCCCCATACCCAACCTCACCATCGCCTCGCCTATGGACGAAACCGAACTGCGGCGACTCATGTTCACCGCAGCACAGGACGGACAGGGACCCTTCGTCATCCGCTATCCACGCGGACGCGGAGTACACGCCCAATGGCGGTGTCCCCTGGAGACGGTGCCCGTGGGGAAGGGACGCAAACTGCGCGAGGCTGGCGGCTCTGCCGCCGTACTCACCATCGGCCCCGTCGGCAATGTGGCAGTGCAGGCCATCGAGGAGTCGGGACTCGACATCGCCCACTACGACATGCGCTTCCTCAAACCCCTCGACGAAGACATACTCACCGAGGTGGCACAGCGCCACTCCCGCATCATCACCATCGAGGACGGCACCATCGAGGGAGGTCTGGGCAGCGCCGTACTGGAGTGGATGAACGACCACGGCCACACGCCCCACATCGTCCGCCTCGGACTTCCCGACCACTTTGTGGAACACGGCACCCCCTCCCAACTCCACCACCTCCTCGGACTTGACAAAGACAATATAATCAAGGCCCTTAAAAACACAACATCATGAAAATCATCATTGCAGGCGCAGGAGCCGTGGGCGGCCATCTTGCCCAACTGCTATCCAGAGACGACCAGGACACCGTAGTCATCGACGAGACTCCGGCAAAGACCGACGCCCTGACAGAGTCGGGCAACTACGACCTCATGACCGTCAACCTCCCCCCCAGCAGCATTGCCGCCCTGAAGGAAGCCGGAGTGCAGCACGCCGACCTTTTCATCGCCGTCACTCCCGACGAATCCTGCAACATCACCTGCTCCATACTGGCACACACGCTGGGCGCCAAAAAGACCGTAGCACGCATCGACAACGCAGAATACATTCGCCCACAATACCAGGAACTCTTCCGCAACATCGGCATCGACTCACTCATCTATCCCGAAGTCCTGGCAGCCCAAGAGATACTGGAAGGCCTGAAACACTCCTGGGTGCGACAATACTGGGAGATACACGACGGCACCCTCATCATGATGGGCATCAAACTGCGCGAGACGGCACGCATCCTCGACGTGCCCCTGCGCGAACTGTGCCCGCCCGACGCACCCTACCACATCGTCGTCATCAAGCGCGGCGACCAAACCATCATCCCCGGCGGTGCCGACACGCTCAGGCTGGGCGACATAGCCTACTTCATCACCACCCGCAAACAAACCGAGCACATACGCCAACTCGTCGGCAAGGAAGAATACCCCGATGTCAAGCGCGTGATGGTCATGGGCGGCGGACGCATCTCCGTCAACATGGCACACCTCAAGCCCGAATGGCTCGACATGAAGATAGTGGAACAAAGTGAGGAACGCTGCCTGCAACTCAACGAACTGCTGGAAAACGACGACATCGTGGTCATACACGGCGACGGACGCGACACAGAGACCCTCACCGACGAGGGCATCCGCAAGTTCCAAGCCTTTGCCGCCCTCACCCCCGACACCGAGACCAACATCCTCGCCTGCCTTGCCGCCAAGCGACTGGGCGTGCGCAAGACCGTGGCACTGGTCGAGAACATGGACTACATCAGCATGGCCGAGAAACTGGACATCGGCACCATCATCAACAAGAAAGTCATCGCCGCCACCCACATCTACCAGATGATGCTGGACGCAGATGTCACCACCATGAAGAGTCTCACCATAGCCAACGCCGACGTGGCAGAGTTCGTGGCACTCGAGGGCTCCCTCATCACCGAGAAGCCCATCCGCGAGCAGCACTTCCCCAAGGGAGTCAGCCTCGGCGGTCTCATCCGCGGCAAGGTCGGTATGCCCATCAACGGTAGCACACAAGTCCAACCAGGCGACAGCGTCGTAGTCTTCGCCATCGACGGACTCATAAAGAAGATGGACCGCTTCTTCCGCAAACCCGAAGAGGGCATCATGGCTAAAATCACACAAGCCCTGATAGGGAATTGAAAATTGAAAATTGAAAAATAAATTCCTCCCCTACAGGGGAGGTAAGGAGGGGTCACTGGAAAATTGGAAATTTAAGGACCTACCCTAGCCCTCCCTTAAAGGGAGGGAAAAAGCCTCGCCCTTTAAGGAAGAGGCGAAGAAGGCCTTCAGATGATTGCCCTTTGGCAATCAGTGCCTGATGAGGGGAGCAATCTATGATTGCGACGGAGGACAGGAGAGGGTCTCTTCTCTCTTCTCACTTCTCACATCTCTCTTCTCACCGCGATGATGTACATTATGCATCGAGGCGTTTCGTTTGAATCGTCACGACGATAGGTCTAAGGCCCTATATTACGTTTTACACATTCCCTTGTAGGAACGTACAAAACAATTGCTCCCCTGCCGCATCGTGAGCAGCAGGGGAGCAATCTTTTCGTTTTGTTTTCGTTTTCGTTTATCGTTTCAGCACCTTGCGTCCGTTTACGATATAAACACCCTTCTTCAATTGCTTAAGGTTAAGGTTATCGTTATGGTTATCGTTAACGTTGATTTTCCGTCCGCTCAGGTCATACACGCCATTGGCATTGTTCATTATCAATTGTCCATTATCAATTGGGAGGACTCCCGTCGGTGCTTCGCCTGTCGTGAACGTCTTTTCCTCGCCATAGAACGTCTCGCCCTCCGAGGTGGTCACGTAAGCCACATAATGGTACGTCGTCTCGTAGTCGAGGTCTGTCAAGTTCGCCTCCATCACGGTGCCTGTGGACTCTATCGTCTGCGCCGTGCTGGGTATGCTGGGAACATAGTGTGCCTCGCCCTTTACGCCAGCCGAGGCCTTCCAATACTTGAAGCCCTGGCTCACGATGTTGTCCGTACCACGCTGGGCGTAGCCTTTCACTTCTGCCGAGTTGCCCTCAACCGTTGCTTTGGCGTAGGTATGTACCGTGGGTTCGAAGTATGACACATCCGTCGGATCCATACCTGTCCAACTGCCATAGAAGTACAAACCGTCAGCCGACTGGTAGTAGGGGCGGAACTTCCACAGGTAGTTGGTGTTCAGGCTTCGGATGTATCCCTCTATCGTTCCTTCGTAGAGGTATGCCCCTGCCGATTTCGACTCAAAGTCGTTCGACCAGTCTGTCCTGCGCCACTGGAAACCCACGTTGGTTTCCTCAGCGTCGAGGTTAGAGGTGGAAGACACCACGATGTTCCCCTCGCTCACCACTCTCGGCTGGGCATTCTCGAACATCAGTGCATCGGTCTTCAGGTTCACCGTACTCGTGTATTCCCACTCGTCATCCACCTTGATGGTGTACGTCGCCTCGTAGGTCGTATTGGGCTTCAGCCCGTTCAGGTAGAGCAAATCACCCTCCACCGTCACGCCGTTCACGGTCAGCGTCTGACTGGTTACTTTTGCGTCGCCTTCCAGATAGGAAGCCTTCACAGAAATCGACGAGGCAGTGCCTTCTATACGTTCAGCCGTCGGACTGATGGGCAGTGTCGTATAGGTCAGGTTGGGAGCCGTGTAGGTCACACCGTCCTTCGTCACGCGCAGGGTGACGGTGTTCTCCAGTTCGGGTTGGGTGGTGAATACATTCACGGCCTCATCGATGATGTTGTCATTGAGCGTATTCTCATATTCGGGGTAGAAGTCATTCACGCTCACCGTGGCGGTCATCTGTGTGGTTTCTGCACTTAGCGAAGATGCTGCCAAGACATTCTCTGTATCTGTCTCGAATGGTGCCTTATAGTTGGCATTCCATAGTGCCAGCAGACTCGTCGCGCCTCGGTTGGCATATAGCGAAGTGGTTGCAGGGAAAGCATTTGCCCCTACGGACGTCACATTGTCGCCAATCACGGCCTTGGTCATGTTCGAGCAGTTCTTGAATGCCGAAGCATTTATGCTCTCTACGTTATCCCCGATGGTCAACTGCTGTATGCCTTTCAATCCGTTAAACCAAGTGCCGACGGTTGGGCAGTTCAAAGAAACGGAGGTCAGGCCCGTACAGCCAGAGAACGCATTGCCACCTATTGAGGTCACGCCACTTGGAATAGTTACAGCAGTAATCTCACTGCCGTTGTAGAAGGCATAGTTACTGATATTCTCCACCCCGTCGGGTATAACCAGTTCCTTCACCTCCTCCTCATTCAGGTATAGATGATGGGCATTTGTCAAAGGATTAGCGTCATTATTTCCGAACGAGATTCCGCACCATGCCACAAGGTCGCTGATATGCACGGAGGTCAGACCCGTACAGTTCTGGAACGCAGACTTGCCAATCGAGGTCACGCCGTTGGGTATGGTGACGGAGGTAAGACTCGTGCAACCACTGAACGCATAATCTGCTATTCCCAATGTTCCCTCTTGCAATACAATCTCCGTGTTCTCTGGCATCGTACCTTTATATGTATAGGCAACCTTTCCAGCATATATAAGACCATCAGGCTGATTGTTATACCAAGCAGTATTATAGAACGCCTTATCGCCAATCGAGGTCACACTATTGGGAATGGTGACGGAGGTCAAACCCGTGCAATCCTTGAACGCATTATAACCAATCGAGGTCACGCTGTTGGGGATTTCGATGGAGGTCAGGCCCGTGCAGTTATAGTATTTACAAATCGCTTCATATCAACAATTTATACATTAAACGGTAGAAAAGTGATGACACAAATTCTATAGAAAAAGGGAAATACAAAGATTTAACGTTTTTAACTTTTGTAAACCACAAAAAGATCGAGTTCGTGTATTCTATCAGCACACTAACATTCACACATTTTAGAGATATATGTTGAAACGTTCATAAAATAGTAAAAGGGAATCAGCGACGGCCTCTGAGGGTCATTAGTGTGTGGGGATTTCTCCCCTCGTTCATTCTTCATTGCGAATGCATTCATTGAACAATCTATAGTACCCTCGGGTGCTATGAAAAGGTCAGCAATTTCAAATGTACGTATATTCTCCAGTTGCAATCTTGATCATGGACTGCTTCCTTCGAACTGTCTCTTCGGGCTTTTGCTGATTCCCATTATTCCTGTTACTCATATGGTGAATGGTACTCTTTTTTGGAAAGCAACTCTGACAGGCTAAGAGTTTTATCCCAATTAAAAAACCATCTACCAGTGGCATTATACATTTTAAGTTTACTGTATGCGGTTTGTTCTTTATAGCTAAATAGCTTTACTAATATATCTTTTTTCTCTTCTTTCCTTAAATACGGACATACCATTGAATCAAAAAAGAGCATAGCATTATCAGCGTGCAACATTGCATCATCCTCTGCCAAACGCCGTTTAATCTCTGTAACAATTTTCATACGAACATCATCATAATCTACATCTTTACCTATTATGTACATAAGCGTACAGAGCTGAAAATAATTTAGCTTTTTATACTCTTCATCAAAGCCATTTGCAATATTAAAGAGTTTTACAATCTGGTTTCGTGAAATCGGAGTTTTTAACAAACGATATAGACATAACAATATGTTCATTACTTCCAGATTAGTCTCTCCTTCTTTTTTGTTAGCATCATAAATATCTAAACACCTTTTTACTTCGCGGAAAATTCTATTTTCCAATTCTGGTATGATAGTCTTGTCTGAACAATTCTCAGCCCACCTATACAATAAATCTATGATTCTACATAATTTAATTGATGCTGATGCATTCATATCTAATGAGAATACATAGAAAGCAATTTCATTATACATCAGCAATAGACCAAGAGAGGCATTGGGGATATGTTCCATTTTCAACTCATGTTCAATTTGAGAGATTAACAAACTTAGAAAATATCGATTCAATGTACCATATTTCTGCTTGTATCTATGTGATATAGAACGAAATTCATTAACAACAGAAGAGAATGCAAACATCTCATCTTTGACTATATGGATGTACATACCATCAGAATCCCTGTTCAACCATTTGTCTGTAACTCTCGATAATAAAGAATTTATCTCATGCTTTGCATCTGACACATCCGAAATAAAAGGACGTTCCAAGTATTCCAGTTTATCTTCATTAATAAAGAGTTTGTAGTATTGAAGCTCTTCTTTATAAACTTCTAAAATCTTCTGCAAAGTCTCCCTATTATTAGCATATACATAATGGTCATCTACATATCTTCTGACTTCATAATCTCGACCCAATTTTAATAAAAATGGCTCTTCTTTCAACCGATTAAGAACATTCACATCTATTCGCTGAAGAATTATTTCAGCAAATATTCGAGAAATCTCAGGACCAACTAAGATTCCGCATGTTTCATCATAATTAGCAGAACGAATTAGTTTATCAAATTCTGCCTCAAATGTACCTTGCTTATTCAATTTTGCATAATCCTTGCCTTTTACCGCCCACGCAATTGTATGTGTATAAATATGATAGAAGCAACTGGCAATATCCATTTTCATTAGATGGGTATATTTCTGATCAAGACGAAGATTATCACCACTCGTGAAGAACTTATACATCATGTCATATCGCTTATAACCAAAATATGAGCGATACCGTTTTTCAATCTCGCCATCCAGGACTTCAACACGTTTCTGCAAATTCTGTGAATTATCTGTATCACCCTCTTCTGCTTTGAATATGCATTTCGAACGATTTGCAATATAACGGATAGAGAATGGACTATTGTTACAAAGTGCCAGCATGTAGTAATCATGCTTTTCATAGAAGTTTACCCACTGTAACTGAGAAAAGGGGTGCATTAAGCTGAGTTTTCTACTTTTGTCACCACCATATTTGCGAACAGAATAGTCAAAAGGAATTGTCCATTGGTCAGAATGCCATGGGCATGTTTCTTTAAATATGTCCTGTAGGCTCTTATCCTGCATATTTTGATAGAAACCTTCATTATCAAGCATCAGAGGAAGTTCGTAAGGCAGAACTTCTGTTAGCAAGACTCTATATTTGTTATTTAGATTTATCTCTTTACTCATGACCAACAATCAGTTATGTCTGCAAGCATTGCAGAAGTGAAGAAATGATTTACATGGTGTTCGAATCCAAAAACGAAAGAGTACTTTGCCAAATTGGAACGCTGAGCTACAGACATTCGTGCCACCAAGCGAGACCCTAAACGTCCTGACCTGCAATGCAGTAAACTTTGGTAGTATTTGTCAAGAGCATATAATACAACTTTATCTGTTACCATGTTGTAATTAAAATAGATACCAACCTTTATCGGAAGCAAGGTGTAAGGGTTATAGAGCGTATAGTTACCTGTAAGAAACTTAATCCTATTCTTGAGCATCGAATAATTTCCATCCTTAGCAAATCGCACGAAACTCTTTGTGATGCGAGTCTTTATCATGTCGACTTTCCTTTCTGCAATTGTAACTTCAACGCCTTCTTCTCCATTTGGTAAAAAGGTATAACCGAGATAAGTCAGTTTCTTTGTCTGTTCTTGACTATCCCATTTGTATGATTTATTAGGATTTAATTGCAAACCGATGTTAGATAGCATTTCAGGCATCTTAGCCCATACATTTGATTGCGCTTTCATATTACTACAGAATATGATAATATCATCAACAAAACGTGCATAGTAGAAAACGCCATCCATTCTTCGAATTTCAAGGTCGAAATACTTCATGTAAAGCTCCGACATTACAGAACTGATACTCAATCCACGAGGGAGTCCTTTTTCTGGATTAATTGAAGGATGTTCAAAAAGGTTCTTAAGCAGACATATCGACTGATAGTTTAGTCTCCCATCCTCCTGAAAACGTTCCATTAAGTGGGCTCGATTAATGGACTCAAAAAAATGTCGCACATCAAGACGAACAACCCATTTAGGCGATTTTTCCTTCAATAACGACACCATTTGTTTCACTATCTGATTGCGATTTGCCTGCTCTACTCCATAGATACGTTTGATATTGTTGTACAATTTGCGCAAAATAAGATCCTGGCAAAGGTATTCCATTGAACCTTTCTGTTGGTCATTAAGGTATAAATCGCCCAAAGTCCTTATTTTGTATTGAAACGTACCCTTATTTATGCTATCATTAATACACGATCCTACTTCCTGGACAAGTTCATCCTTGCTCAGTCCGCTATTCCTACGTTCTGTTTGGGTTGTACAGGAATATAAGTTCTGTGGAGAAAATGATTGTGAATACATAAAAGATTATTGTCGTCCTAAACGCTATTATGTACATATTATCCATACACCATCATTGTCTTTACCTTCACGCTTCAGGATATCAAGTTTCTGCAAAGCAGAAAGGTCACGTTCGATGGTGCGTTGGCTCACCGACAACGTCTCCGACATTTTTTTGCCGGTGATTGTCGGAGATTCTTTGATGAGATTTAGTATTTTCTGCTGACGTTCAGTGAGTTTCGTCTCCGACACGTCTCCGACATTATCTCCGACATTTGAGCTGTCGGTGGAGGCAAAGATGATAGTCTGAAACTGAGTCGGAGTGGACTTGAATATGGGCTTCAACTCATCCTTATATCCTTCCAGTGCTTTGGTCTCATTGCAGATGCGTGTGAGACCACTTCCACGTTTCTCCATATAGTCAAGCTGAGCCATCACGTTTGCAAGTATGGGATTGCGCCTTTCAGAAGACACATCTTTGATGTCCAAATCCTGTATCAGCATACCATTGTACATTCCTCCTGGGGATGTTACAGTGAGGCGGTCATCATAGATGTCCAGATGGACTTCACCACCCATCACGGTGTAGTCGCGATGGATGAAATGGTTTACCATAGCCTCCAGAACTGCACGTTCCGCATACTCTGGTTTGTTCTTTCTTCCATCAGGTAGTTTTTCCCAGCCTCTCTTGGTGTTAGACTTCACAAAGTTCATAGCTTCACGAAGCAGCATGAGGACATTGCCTGTAAACTCTGCATCGTTGATGGCATCGCCCTTTTCCTTTCCATCCCATCGTGTGCAGTATAGGCGAGATTGCCACAATGGGCAGTCATCGGCAAACAGTGCGCCCGCATTCGTAAGGTTCCCTGCACCTGTTACCAGTCCAAACGATAAGAGATACTTCTTGTCCCATTCTTGTTTGGTGCGGTCTTTGAAAGAATTCGCTAAGATTGTGAAAGCATAGTCATCAACCTTATAATCTGTGTGGAGGGAATCGAAGGTTTTATTGGAACCTTTCAGAACCAAGCGTACCATTTGTTCTGCCGTGGCAGGAAGACTTTCATTACCAACTCGGACAAATGCAATACGCTGACCATCTCCAACGTAGTAATATGGGGTATAATGCCCTGCGTCGACTTTGAGTTGCAAGATATGTAAACCATTTATATCATGGGGAATCATCTCCACCTCTGGCAGGGGATCCATATAGTCACGAATCCTTCTACTGATGGCCTCGCATACATGCTGCACGTCATCAAGTCCTTTAACGATGCCATCATTATCAATGCCAAAGAAAAGGGAACCACCCAAGCCATTGGCGAAGGCACTTACACTCTTCAGCCAACTCTTAGGTTTCTTCTCTTCAAGCATTACCTTGAAATCGTATGCTGTACATTCTGCTATCAGAGTCTTTAATTCCATTCTATATTAATTCTCATTTTACCATGCAAAGGTACTCATTTTTATCGAAATTGGAGCATCTTTTTTGCATTTCGCGCGGAATATAAGCTAATTTTATGTGATAACACATCTTTTGGAAATTAAAAGTGACGATAATTGAAGTTTTTTCATTACCTTTGCAACGCATAGTGGCGACATGCCATCTTTGCAAGACTTATTGAAACAACGAAGCGTTATGCTCGACTTGCAAAAGGAAACGTGAGAAACTTCCAAGAAAGAACTGCAAGAACGGTGTACGGTTCGCGCTATATAGCGTGGGCTGGTTACTCCTTCTCAGTTCAGGTATTTCTCACGACCTCCTTTTGAAGAAGTGGTATATCAGTGCCACGCTTCTTAACAAACAAAAAGTCCTTAAGGTTGCTGAAGGGCATAAACATGAAAGTATGAAGAGTAGATTTTTATTTATGGTTATGATGCTACTGAGTATAACAAGTTATGCTCAAGTAACGACATATTTCTACGGGAAAGACCCATGTCTGTCTTCTGATAAGAAATATACAGGAGCATTATATTCTGTGGCGATATACGATAATCTCACAGAAGTTACAATCGAATTGGTACCGCAGAAGAATCGCTCTCGTCTGAATTATTGGACAAGCCAGAATACGTTTATCATTGTAGGCAACAATATGGAGCTCCCTATTGTTGGCTTCAAAAGAACAATTAACGGAGAATCTAAAATCGATACAGCACCTTTTTCCGGGAATTGGGGATGGGATAATGTAAAAGTAGGTCAGAAATATTATTATACTATGGTATTCTCAGGAAAGATTCCTCCAGGGGTGACCAATTTTACGTTAAAAGACAAAGGAACCTATTCTGGAGCTCATGGCTTTGGCTTCAGTAATTACACCCTTAATAATCCAAGTACAGGAGGAACCTCTTGGTCAGAATTCTCTGTTAAACAGAATGCTGATAATAACAATGACGGAATCTGCGGAATATATGAAGGTTCTAATAATACGGGCTATAAATTGGGATGTGTTAAGCAAAATGGAGAATACCTACTTGTATATCTTGGAAGTCGAAAGCGAATGGCTTGGTGGCAGATTGGTGATACAAAAGCAAGATTAAGACCAAGTGCCACTAATGGTTTCTTTAAGGCAGATTGGTATATGGCTAATAAAACAGTTGAATCCAATAGCTATGTGGTCTTTGATGGAGGTAGCATGAAAACAGTTATAGACAATGACGAAACATTTTATCTCAAAATGTATCCAACTTCTTCTGCAAGCGGTGGATTATCTTCTGGAACAGAAAAGTGGTCTGGAACAGGCTTTGCACTTAATAATGGGTACATCGCTACTAACTACCATGTGGTCGAAAACGCTAAGTCGATAAAAGTTCAAGGAATTAAAGGTTCATTCAATACAGAATATAATGCGACTGTCATATCAACGGACAAGTTTAACGACCTTGCCATCATAAAGATTAACGACAGCCGTTTTAACGGTTTTGGGACGATACCATATCGTGTTAAGACTTCCACCTCAGAAGTTGGAGAAGACGTGTTTGTTCTTGGTTATCCATTAACAACTACGATGGGAGATGAAATCAAACTAACAACTGGAGTGATTAGTTCCAAAACAGGATTCCAAGGCGATGTATCCCTTTATCAGATTTCTGCCCCTATTCAACCAGGTAATAGCGGTGGCCCACTATTTGACGGGAACGGAAATCTGATAGGAATTGTTAATGCGAAACATAGAGGAGCAGAGAATGTAAGTTATGCCATTAAAGCTTCATATTTAAATAACCTTGTGGAAAGTGCATCTCCAGTTTCTTTGCTGCCTACGAATAATTCTGTTTCGGGTATGTCATTAAGCAACAAAGTCAAAAGTCTAAAGAATTTTGTGTTCATGATCACATGCTCCAATATTAGTAGCGGTAGTTCTATTTATAATTCACATAGCGGGTATCCTAATAATGGCACATCTTCGTCTGATAAAACATATAATTATCCATCTGTTTCAAGTAGGTATGATAAATCACTTACCCTTATTTCGGTTGTGATCAAATCTAATGAAACTGTACTTACAATATCCTGCAAAAATGATTTGGCTGGTGGATGGATGAATATTGATAGAAATGCATACATTGTAGCTAATGGCAGCAGATATACATTGACGGGAACAGAGGGAATCGCTTATTCGCCAAACTACACGTATTTTTCGTATCAAGGTGAAAGTAAAACATTTAAATTGCATTTCCAGGCTATTCCAAAGAATACCACTTCCATTGATTTTATAGAAAATGCAACAAGTCAGTGGCGTTTATATGGGATTAGTTTAAAGTAGAACGATGAAATTGGATATTAATTTTGAAGATAATAAGGATAAAAAGCGACCTATAGGAGGAAGAAAATCTATTTCAATCCTTTTGGGAGCAGGGTTCTCTGCACCCATGGGTTATCCAATCGGCAATGACATGAATAATGGTTTGCTAAACTTCGATGACAGCTCTCTTGACTTTGCACCATGCGGGAGTCTGGCATCTTCGACAGATGGCACAAAACCATTGTTCCAGATGGATGGAGTCCTTAATAATCATCAAAAGTATTTCATTTTCTGTAAGCGTTTAATCAAAGAATACACAGAGGCACATAACAATATATTCGACTACGAACAGTTTTATGACTTCATAAAAACGGAGGAAGCAAAACAAGAACGTTACCAAAGGCTTTGTGGTGATTTGCTTGACGATTGCGAGAGTTATGAGCACTATCTATCAAATGTTTCACACATATATAACCAAATGGCAGCTCATCTGCTTAAAGACAAAACAGGCAAGTCTTGGTATGATGATGAACCATTCAAGGTGAATTTCTATGATGGTTATCAAGGTTTCCTCACATACCTATCAGAATTGAGTCGCAAGTTCACTGTTAATGTACATACCCTTAACCATGACTTGCTATTTGAGTCATTCAATAACACGGGATTTATCAATGGAGAAATATCCGATGGATTTGATGAATATGGATCGGAGTATTATGGAAAACTTTCAGCTAATGGTAGGACATACCATTGCCGTTTGGAGAGATACAAAGGTAGATACAATACTCCAATACGACTTTACAAGCTTCATGGCAGTCTTGATTATGTACCCTTTTACCGAAGGAATGAATATGGATGGATGATTCCTGAGAATTATGTCAAGATAAAATGGGGTATTGGTGCTGGCGATATAATGAAGAGTCGTAAATCTAAAATCGGATATGATATTTCACCTTTTGAATACCATGCTGACTTTTTGACAGGCACAACCTCAAAGATAAAACGGTACAATGAGCCATTGCTTTTCAGAAAGTTATTCAAGAAATTCCGAAAGAATCTACGGGATGCAGAAATGCTTATTATCATTGGATATGGTTGTAAAGACGAGGGTATAAATGAAATGATAAAGGAGAACTTTGACTATAGACATAAACCTTCGTTTATTATTGATGCCTATGCCAAAGATGGAAGTCAAGTTGATCTGTTCAAAGAAGAACTCCAAGCGAAATTGCTCAGAGTTCAAATAAATGATATTAGTAAGGCTCTTTTTGAATAGTCTATTCATTGGACTATTGAATCCAGCGGAAATACACATAGAAAGCTATCTCCATTGCAATCGTTATGATTGACAGGAGGGAAAGGGAGCCAACAACGTAGAAGACTCTTGTTGAAATCCATACGCCTTCGTTGTTCTTCACAATGTCCGTTAGTCTTTGGCTCTGTTTTAGCCATAGTACTTCCTGCTGTTTGTGGTGGTCGTCAAGTGTCTGTTTTTCTTGTCCCAGCCATTGGGCATGACTGTCATGGAGCTGTTTCAGACTCTCGTCATCAAGCCTCGTTTTGACTGGTGTCTGTTGTGCCTTGACAATGGCGTTGCAGATGCCCGTGATGGCATTCTCTGCACTT
>FLNZ01003257.1_pt1 | contig 20333 bp, 18 predicted proteins | sample 1140391 | NCBI WGS metagenome assembly FLNZ01 (sample SAMEA3878171, study PRJEB12797) | bioreactor metagenome | biome: Moose rumen | place: Sweden | collected 2011-10
ATCTGTTCAGCGAGGGTGATGGGCTGCTTTGTATATTCCATATTAAAAGAAACGTCCCACCCTGGTCCGCTGGTCTTACGACGAGAAGCGTGGTGGGATTTGTTGATGCAAAGGTATTGGATTAATTTGGAATAGCCAAACTTTTTTGAAGAAAAGAATAAAATAAACCTAAGAAATCGCCATTTACAGCAAGGTGGTAACTTACCCTTTCATTTTCCTGGCAAATAATTCGTTAGTTTCATTCTTATGGGCGGATTCTACTTGCAGCGTTTCGAAAGAACGTTTTCTCTTTCCAATAAACCAAAACGGCATCCTCACGTAAGGGTGCCGCTTTGATTTGTTTTTTGTTTTTTTTAGATGAAGTGATTTTTTTCCCATTTTTATTTGTTGCTTAAGAGATAATTCCATATTTTTGTCACAAAAACATTCCACATGAATTATCCACTTATTTCAGAATACATAAATGCCATAAAGATAGCAGAAGATAACTTCAATGAGTTAAGTTACTTGCGTTCAGTGCTGAACCAAGATGGATTACCATTGATGGAAAAAGGTGACAACTCAGTTGTGTTTAAGATGGAGGACAAACGAGATGGAAGGTTCTATGCCGTTAAGTGTTTTACGAAGGAAATAGAAGGCCGTGCAGAGTCTTACCGACTGATAGCCAATGAGTTAAAAGATGTTTCTTCTCCTTTTCTTACTTCTATTCACTACTTTGATAGGGATTTATATGTTGATACTAACCAAACCACAGAAACTGAGTTTCCCGTATTGTTGATGGAGTGGGTAGAGGGCATGACTCTCGATAAATATTTACATTGGAAGCAAGATGACCAGTTTGAATTAGAAATGCTGGCTTATCGTTTTAGTCAATTAGCCGAGTGGCTCATACCTCAGCCTTTTGCTCATGGAGACCTTAAACCTGATAATATACTAGTCCAAGATGATGGAACACTTGTTCTCATAGATTATGACAACATGTATGTCCCAGCCATGAAAGGTCAAAAAGCACGCGAAGTTGGTTCTCCCGATTTTTGTCATCCCAACCGCACGGAGAATGATTTTGATGAACATATAGATGATTTTTCACTTGTTTCTATTCTCCTTTCTCTAAGAGCCATTTCAATAAATCCATGGTTATTGGAGGGATATGGCGCAGCTGATAGATTATTATTTTCAGTTGAAGATTATAAGGATGTGGGTAGGTGTCAAGCACTTATATCACATTTCCCCTCAGATCCTTTTCTTACCCGACTGCTGGGATTGTTTATTTTTATTCTTTCATCTAAAGAGAGGACTTTTAATCCATCAGTGTTCTTTAGAAAGGAGGATTTTGCCCCAATTTACGATTACGAAGAAAGTTATCTGATAGATGAAAATGGTGTAAAAAAATTGGTTTTAGATCCCATCCTTTTTCCATTATTTGACACCAGTGTATCTTTTATAAATCATGACAAAGCTCTTTATGGTACAGATACAGAAGAACAATTAATAGCCAATGTAAAAGATTTGTGGGCTGATAAATATGGTGTCCTATACACAGATAATAAGAGAAAACTATTTCGTTTTCCAGTGTCTTTTTCTTTAAGCAATTATAAAATTAGAGAGGGAACCGTATCTATTTGCGATGAAGCCTTTTTCAATGCTATAAATTTGGAATCAATAACAATCCCAGAGAGTTTAGTTGCAATAGGTATGGAGAATCTTGTCAATGTAGGTTGTACCATATCTTTTCCTGTATTCTGTCATTGTCGAAATCTTGCCCAGATTGTGGTTGAGAGTGGTAATAAATTATATGACTCTCGCAATAAATGCAATGCCATTATACACACATTTAGTAATTCGTTAATTGCAGGCTGTAAAAAAACCATTATTCCCAATAATATAAAAGTAATTGGTATCGGAGCATTTCGAAATTGCATTGCATTGAACTCCATCATAATTCCCAATAGTGTGACATCTATCGATAGTGAGGCGTTCTATAACTGCTCGGGGTTGACTTCAATCGAAATCCCCAACAGTGTCGCCTTCATAGGTGATTGGGCATTTAATGGCTGTAAAAATCTTACAACCGTCAAGTTAGGGAATAGAATAAAAAAAGTTGGATATAGGATTTTCGAGGGTTGTGCAAAACTAACCTCTATTATTATACCACGTGATGGCAATGAAAGAGTTAAACGTTTACTTCATGAGTACAAGGAGTTTATAATAGAATGCGATTCTTTGTGATTTGCTATTAATGTAAAGAATTAACATGAATAAAATTTTTGTAATAGGTAACGGATTTGACTTATACCATGGTTTGAAAACAAGTTATAAGGATTTTAAGGATTATGTCAAGGATACAAATTATAAGCTATTTGAATTAATCGAAAGGTATTATCTATATAGAAAAGATGATTTCTGGTATGATTTTGAAAGCAATCTTGCATATCTTGATGATGGAGCTATAAGAGATTATGCTTCTAATTATTTGGAGCCATATGGTTGCGAGAATTGGCGTGATGCCTATCATCACGATTACCAATATGAAATTAATAATATAATTGATTCAGTGGTTAATGGCCTTGATATTTCTTTCAAAGAATGGATTAAACACATTTCTATAGAAGGTATACAACAAGGGAAGATTGAATTAGACTTAAATTCTTTCTTCCTTTCATTTAATTATACACAAACTCTTGAACAAATTTATAATATACCATTGAAACAGATTCTGTACATCCATGGTAAGTATACGGGCATGGAAGATGATAATCTAATTTATGGACATGGTGGTAAAGCATATGATATAAATATGGAACATGAAGATCCAAGAGTGACAGAAGGAGAGGAGATAATTCAAGAATATTTTGAGAAAACGACAAAACCTGTAAATAAAATTATCCATAAAAATAAAAGTTTTTTTGATTCTCTAAGCCCCGAAACAAAGTGTTTAATCGTGATAGGACATTCTATGAATGAAATTGATGCTCCATATTTTAAAGAAATATCAAAACATGTTAATCGGAATGCAGATTGGAATTATTACTTTTACTCTACTGAAGATATTGTCACATGTCTCAACTTATTACATGGAGAATTAAATATTCCATACAAACATATTAGATTCTTATCATACCCTGTTTAGACAATAGACATAAACAAACACAGGAATAATGATGATTGAAGAATGGATAATTATGATGTACACAGCAGTACTTGCAAAACATGCATAAGAGGTAGTGAAGTTTTTTTCTCACTTTTTCGCTGGTAAGCATGTAACATCTGGATATGCTGATGAATTAATAGACATTCTAACTCCAATGATAAAATAAGATATATGAATCTATATCTTGTTTCGAAAGAAGAAAAGAGTTTGAGAGCCTTAAAAGAGAACAAACAATAGTGCGAATTATTTCTATGATATTCTAATATAATTTTGAGAACATATATTGAAACAGACAATGAAAATAACAAATATAATGTTTCTTGCTGCAATGCTGGCACTGGTGAGTTGCAAGGAAAGAACGGAGAACCTGAGTCAAGATGATACGACGACGGCGGAAACAGATAGTTTGCCCGTTGAACGAAAAGAAACCCTTTTAAATTGGACTGAAGATTCTGTACTTTCCTTATATCCAGAATTGATACCACTCTTAGATACGCTTTATCAGCATATTTACGAAAAAGGATTTCCTGCTCCAGCCAAAGAAGAAGCCAAAGAAGAAGTGGTTTGGATGGAAAAATATTGTACTCAACTCTGTGTATATTATGATAGACAGGATATGGGCAGAAAAACGCTTTCAAAACATGTGAAAGCGGACAAGGTGCTAAATCTTGCAGATGAGTTATATTCTGGTAAGGAAAAAGAGACAAACATGGGGATGTTAGTTTGCAATGATATCAGATGTGTTTTTGATAGATTCCGCCTTTATAGTAGTTTCTCGCAATTAGTGGAATGCTGCAAGGACAGTGTTATTAGAGAAGAACTTTATGCCGAATATGAGTTGGCGGATTCCATTCACAGACACATAGTGCGCAAAATAATTGGAAAAATCTGCGACATGCTTTATGGTGCTACATCCTATTCAAGCGTTTACACAACTGAAATTGCTGAGAAATTATTAGAAACACGACAAAATATGTATCAGGTTCAAACAGGAATAATGAAAAACCGCAAAAGAAGAAAGAATAGAGCGAATCCTCAAAAAGCTATTAATCTTCTGATTGATTCCTGTAAGGAACAGCTTACCAAGTGCAAAATAGATGAAGACGATAATAATAATCCTGACGCTGTTTATTGGGAAAAGGTGTTTGATGATACAAGTGAAGCCATTTTGCAACTTCGTCCCTTATTGAATGAGTGGGTTGATATTTGGCAAAAACTTGATGAAAAGTTAATGGTCGGCAGCAAGCGGCATAGTTTAGACTACACTGCTTCGTATATGCTCATTGATTGGAAAAATAGCATTGAACTTGATAAATAAGGATATAGCTATAATAAACGGCATCCTCATCATGGGATGCTGCTTTACTTTCGTTAAATTGTTCCGAAATATAGTATATAGTTTTGTGAATTGGAAAGGAATGCCTAACTTTGCAGATAGGTATGAAGGATATGGAGTGCATAACGAGCGTAAGGAACCCGAAGATAGTAAGGTTGCTGGAACTGTCACAAAAGTCAAGTGCCCGCCGCAAGGGTGGGCTCTTTGTGGTGGAGGGCAGGAGAGAACTTAACCAATGTATTCATGCAGGATATGAAGTGGAAACTATCTTCTTGTGCCCTGAATTGTACCAAGATGTACTTAAGGTGAAGGATGTTTCGCAATTCCATGTCTCCCCTTATGTGTATGAGAAGATTGCTTACCGTGGCAGTACGGAGGGCGTTATCGCCATTGTGCGCCAGAAGAACCATACGCTGAATGACCTTGCGCTTACGAAGAATCCACTCATCGTGGTGCTGGAACGTGTGGAGAAACCTGGTAACTTGGGGGCCGTACTTCGCAGTGCTGATGCGGCAGGGGTGACAGCAGTGATTGTTTGCGACCCATTGACCGACCTCTATAATCCGAATGTCGTCAGGGGGAGCATAGGGGCTATATTTACTGTGCCCACTATTGCCTGCACGTCGGAGGAGTGTATAAAGTATTTGCAGGATAATGACATACAGATATTGACGGCGCAACTCCAGGATTCCAATCTATACTATGATGTGGACATGATGCAACCCACAGCCATTGTAATGGGAGCGGAAGATACCGGCCTTACACAACAATGGCGCAATGCGGCCGATCACCACATACGCATTCCCATGCTTGGGAAACTTGACAGCCTCAATGTCAGCGTGTCCGCGGCCATTCTTATGTATGAGGCTGTGAGGCAACGGAAGATTCAGGGTTAGTCCTTCACTTCAAAGTAGTCCTCCAGTTCTGCCTGGGCTTCACCGTTCTTATTGTCGATGTCACGAATGATGTGTCCGTTCTCCATGAGAGCAATGCGGGGACAGATATCCACGGTATGGTTTAGGTTGTGTGAACTTACCAGTATGGTGGCTCCGGTTTCCTGATTGAATTGACGGAGGAGATGCTTAATAACCGACTGGCTGCTGGGGTCAAGGAAGTTGAAGGGCTCGTCGAGTATCAATATCTGTGGGTGCAACAGCATGGCAGCCACGATGCCTACCTTCTGCTTGTTTCCAGCCGATAGGTTACGGATGAGTTTGGTCTGTCCGCTTACCTCGCCAGCCATGAAGTGCTCATACTTCTTCAGTTCCTCGTCCAATGCTTCATCCTTCATCCCAGTGATGCGGGCAATGAAATGGAAGTATTCATCCGGAGTGAGGTAATCAATGAGGAAACTGTCGTCGATGTAGGCTCCCGTCCAATCCTTCCATGTTTCAGTTTGGGTGACATCAACGTCTCCCATGTGTACCGTGCCGGTGTCTGCCTTTATGAGATCGAGAATGAGTCGGAAGAGTGTGCTCTTGCCTGCTCCGTTGTTGCCTACGAGGCCAAGTATCTCGCCCGAGTTGATTTCATAGTGATCGATATCTACGGCTACTTTCTCGCCAAAGGTCTTTTTGAGGTTGTTGATGATGATGTTCATAGGGCTAATGGGTTTAATGGGTTTAATGGGTTTAATGTGGCGGTGGGACGATTCTCAACTTTGGCGCGAAGCACGGAATCCCTCCATGTTTTCATAGCGTCGCACCATCATGCGGCTGTATATGTTGCGGAGCCACAGACGATGGGTGATGAGTCCCGCTAAGCCCAAAGCAATCAGCGGCATATAGCCCCAGACGGGACCGAGCAGCAGTATAAACAACTTCTCAAATGCAAGCGGCAGGAAGAGGATAATCATGGAGATGATGCTCTGCGTCATGGTTCCCGAATTGGCTTTGGTTAGTTTCACATTCAGGGGCAGGGTGTTCTTGTTGTACACCGCCAATTGGAATACGCAGGGATAGAGTACGCCAGCGGTGAAGAACAGGTAGCTCAGGTTCATCCAGACACTAATCTTGCCGATTATCATCAGGGGAAGGATGAAGATGAAGGGCAAGAGTAGCAAGGCTGAATTAAAGTAGTATTTTGCCCTCAGCAGGTCGTAGATGCTGTCCCTTCTGGACATCAGTCCGTCGATGTAGTTGCCTTCGTAGCACATGATGGTAATCAAGGTCATCACACCCAGTATCACATAGTTGTAGAGGCAGATGAACGATTTCATGAATCCCGTGTCGTACACGTCGGTGAAGTAGAGCATGGCACTGAAGAATATTATAAATCCCAACCCTACAAAGAACTGTGTCTTTACTTGCTTGTTACGCAGGCGCAACTTGATTTCCATCTTCAGGTATTCGCCCATGACGCCATAGCGGTTGAGTGTCTTGAACTGGCTGACGTTCTTCAGTTGCACCTCTTCCTTCTTGCCAATCTCGTTATATACCATGCCCATCTGCAACTTGTAGTTTGCCCAGTAAGCAAGACCAATGAGCAGGAACACAATGAGATAGGGGAGAAGTTGCCATTGTACGAATCCATTCATAAATTGCACACAGGGCACACGCAGGATGTTGTGGTCGGGTATGACACAGATACACACGATGGCAGCATGTATGGCGAGAGGGGCAAGGAACCAAAGCATGTGTTTCATGCAAATAGCCCTTACATAGAGATAGCACAGGCCATTGAAGACAAAGAGCAACCAATAGCCTATGAGCCAACCCAGAAACGCCCACCAACCTGCAAGGGGAGCCACACTGATTAAACCAAAGGGAATGAGGAAGAAGCCCCAATACAGATTGCCCCACGAGAGCATACTGTGAATGAGGTAACCCTTCATCAGGAAACTCCTCCTGACGGGTAGCAAGGCATAAGCCTGAGCCTTTTGTGCCGGAGTCTCCTGCATCATAAAACGCATCCAGAAGTCGATGATGAGCAGGTAAAAGAAGCCTCCATCCAGTCGGTGATAGGCTGCAGAATAATCACCCTTCAGGCCAAATCCCAGCGACACACCCATTATGAGCAACAGGGCAGCATAGTAAGCCACCATGAACCAAATGAGGAACTTCATGAACCTGTTACGCTCAAACATGGGGTGGCGCTTATCCTTCAGTGCCTCCGTCTTCTCTATGAGCCTGTATAACTGGTATTTGTTCATAGGGTTAATGGGGTTAATGGGTCTAATGGGGGCTGATTAGAGCGTGGCCAGATAGCGTTCAGCCTCGATGGCGGCTTTGGCACCGCTGCCAGCAGCGATTACCGCTTGACGATAGTGTGGGTCAGCTACATCTCCGGCAGCAAAGACACCTGGTACACCTGTGCGTGGGCTGTCGCCCTCTACCAGTATGTAACCGGTTTCATCTGTCTTTACCCACGGAAGGAAGATATCGCTGTTGGGTTTGTGGCCAATGGCCAGGAAGAACCCATCTATCTGTATGTCATAGTGTTTCTCGTCCTGTTCTCCCTTGCGATATACCAGATGTGCTCCCTCAAGATGGTCTCCACCAAAGAGTCCTTCCGTATTATGTTCAAACAGAACTTCTATCTTGGGATTCTGGAGCACGCGGTCTTGCATAATCTGTGTGGCGCGCAGGAAGGGTTTTCTTACTATGAGATACACCTTCTGTGCCAGTTGTGCCAGATACGATGCTTCCTCGCAGGCAGTGTCGCCACCACCCACAACTGCCACCGTCTTCTTGCGGTAGAAGAAACCATCACAGGTGGCACAGGCACTTACTCCGCGACCATTGAAGTCCTTCTCATCTTGCAAACCCAGATATTTGGCTGTGGCTCCGGTGGCAATGATGATGCTGTCGGCAGTAACCTCACTTTCGTCGTCAAACCACACATGATAGGGTTTCTCACTGAGGTCCGTCTTCACCGCAATGGCGGAACGCATCTCACAGCCAAACCTTTCCGCTTGGCGGCGGATGTCCTCCATCATGTCGAAACCTTGCACTCCCTCGGGATAGCCAGGAAAGTTCTCTACTTCGGTGGTCTGAGTCAACTGTCCACCAGGTTGGATGCCCTCATACAGTATGGGGCTCAGATTCGCTCTTCCGGCATATATGGCTGCAGTATATCCCGCAGGTCCGGCACCAATAATCAAGCAACGAATATGTTCCATATAGTTCTTGTCGTTATTTCGTTATATCGTTTTCGTTATATCGTTATTTCGTTATTTCGAGAGTTACCGGAGGTCGATGATTTCCACGCCAGGGTATTTGTCCTGGGGAAAGACGAAGTGTGAGTCGGCAAACTTCTGCCCCCCCTTGAAACTGGTAACTACGATGCGCACCCATTGGTCCTTTCCCTGTCGCATACTGATGCGTACGGGATTGTATTGCTTGTCCACCTCAAGGTAGATTTCCCTGATTTCCTGCTTGGCATTGTCTGCTGTGAGGAAGAGTTTGTAGCCCTCCTTGCCGTTGGAAAGTTTACCTTCCTTCATCTTATACTTAAATCCGCGCTTGTAGATGGAAAGGAAGGCATAGGGATTGATGGCTTGCAGTTCGGTACCAGTGGGTTCCGTCATGGCAACTTCCACATCGCCTGTTTGCAGACTCCATTGAGTCTTGCCGTCAAACCAAGTGTGTATGTCTGTGGACTTCAGGGTGAATTTCCTGCCCAGAATGTCCATTGTGCCCATGGTGGAACCCTGTGGGGTCTTACCCTTCAGGTTGGTTGCCTTGAATGAGATGCACACTCCACCAACCTTGTTCAGATGTGCTTCTGTGGCCTCCAACACCTGTCTGGCTTCACTCTTTCCTGCGGCTGATGCCGTGAGGAGTGAAAGGGGAGAGGTGAGAAGAAGAAGCAATAAGATGGTCCGTTTCATCATGATTTCAGCCTCTGATGTTATTAAGTATCTGTAGCAGTTCCACGTCACCCATTACCAGCACCTCGCGGGGTTTGCTGCCCTGTGCAGGACCTACCACACCGATGTGCTCCAGTTGGTCCATCAAGCGGCCTGCTCTGTTGTATCCGATGGAGAACTTGCGCTGTATCATGCTGGTGCTGCCCTGCTGGGTCTGAACTACCAACTTGGCAACAGTCTCCAACATGGGGTCGAGGTTGTCCATATCTACATCTCCTCCACTGCCTTCTTCTCCTTCCATAGCCACAGGGGGCAGGGGGAATGGGTGGTTGTAACTCTGCTGGCAGGCAATGAAGTTCGCTATGGCCTCCACCTCTGGAGTGTCCACAAATGCACATTGCACACGCACTGGTTCCATTCCGGCAAGGAAGAGCATGTCGCCCTTACCCACCAATTGGTTAGCACCAGGTCGGTCAAGTATGGTTCTGGAGTCAACCATTGCACTGACCTTGAATGCCATACGTGCAGGGAAGTTTGCCTTGATGGTACCCGTAATGATGTTGGTGGTAGGTCGCTGTGTGGCAATAATCATGTGGATACCTACCGCACGAGCCAATTGTGCAATACGCGCAATGGGCAGTTCTATTTCCTTGCCGGCAGTCATTATGAGGTCGCCAAACTCATCAATGATGACCACGATGTATGGCATGAACTTGTGACCGTTGTTGGGATTCAGTTTGCGCTCCTTGAACTTCTCGTTATATTCCTTTATATTACGGGCACGCGCCTTCTTCAGCAAATCGTAGCGGGTGTCCATCTCCAGGCAGAGACTCTTCAGGGTCTGTACCACCTTGTTTACATCCGTAATGATGGGTTCCTCTGTATCTTCGTTTCCTTCCACTTGAGCCAGGAAGTGGTTGACTATGGGGTTATATACCGAGAACTCCACCTTCTTGGGGTCAACCATCACCAACTTCAGTTCGGCAGGATGCTTCTTATAGAGCAGTGAGGTGATGATGGCATTGAGTCCTACCGATTTACCCTGACCGGTAGCACCTGCAACCAGTAGGTGGGGCATCTTTGCAAGGTCCACCATAAAGATTTCGTTCGTAATGGTCTTACCCAGTGCCATAGGCAACTCAAACTCGGTCTCCTGGAATTTCTTGCTGTTGATGAGACTTTCCATCGACACCATCTGCGGCTTTGCATTTGGCACTTCTATACCTACGGTACCCTTGCCTGGAATGGGGGCAATGATGCGGATGCCCTTTGCTGAAAGGCTCAGAGCAATATCGTCCTCCAGATTGCGAATGGTGGCAATGCGGATACCTGGTGCTGGGGTCACTTCATAGAGGGTGACCGTTGGTCCGACGGTAGCCTTGATGTTGCTAATCTCCACCTTGAAGTTGTGCAAAACCCTCAGTATCTGGTCTTTGTTCTGACGCAATTCGTCCATGTCCACACCTGCACCTGCGGTGTCGTATTTCTTCAGGAGGTCGATGGTGGGGTACTTATAGTGGCTCAAATCCAGTTTAGGGTCATAGGGTTCCAAGGCACGGGTGCTGTCAAATTCTGCTTCATCCTCAGGCTCGCCAATATGCACTTCCATTCCGTCCCTGTTGGTTTCCTCCGTGGGTTGGTTGGGGTTGACCACCTCCATGTCTATGTTGGGTAGGGGAGCAGGTTGCTCTTCCTCACCCAGGTCGCCAAACTTCACTGTGGTGGCAGTGTCTGTGGTTCGTTTGGCTTGCTGCTCTTCTTGTCCCTCCTCCGTTTCCTCCGTCAATATGTCATCTCCGGTTTCTTCCCCAAGGATTTCAGTCTTGTTGGCCTTCCTGCGTGCGGCATCCATAGTGCGACGAATGAATCTTACCGTCTCGCCACTTAGGTAACCCATATAGGCAATGGCGGTGACCACAATAACAAAGAGGGCTCCCACCATGCCAATCTTATTGCACAAATATGTCAATGCAGATATGCCGTGCATACCACCCAGGTGCAGGAAATAGTCCTTAAATACCACCTTTTGCAGCAAGGCTCCCGCCACAGAAAACCATATCATGAGTATGGCACAGTTGAGCAACCATTTCCATAACCTGATGCGACCAATCTGCAGGATGCGGAAGGCAAGTGCTATCATAAAGATGGGCAGGAAGATGGTGGCCAATCCAAAGGAATAGTCTATTACATACTTCACAATCAGTACTCCCATGCTGCCCAACCAATTGGTTGCAGGATAGCCTCTTGACCAATTCTGGTCGGCTGCCCCTGTAAAGAAGTTCGAGATGTAGGAAATTATGAGTGCTATTGCCACTATGATAAGCAGCAGAGAGGAAATCCATTGCACGAGTTCACTTCCGCTGACAGGTATTTCCTCATCTCCGTCAAGGGTCTTTACCGTCTTGCGGGGCTTGGTACTTTTCTTCAGATTGCGTCCTTTGGTATCTTGTGTCATATCCTTATGTTATTTTTATCTTAAATTAGCGCACAAAGATACAAATAAGAACGTAAAACACCAAACTTGTTTGGGCATTTTCGACCGTGAATTACTTTTTACTTTTTACTTTTCACTTTTTCATTTTATTGTATTATCTTTGCGGTCGCATAAAACAGTATTGATGAAGACACTGTGGAATAAGTTCGACAAGAAACTGATAAGCGAGCTTCCAAGGGCAACCTTTGGCGGCAAGATTATTGTCATAGATACCGTAGAGGCGGCACAGACGGCTGTTTCCTACCTGTTAAGGCAACCCCTCTTGGGATTTGACACTGAGACAAAACCTACATTCCGCCCTGGTCCTATGCGCCCTGTGGCTCTCTTGCAAATATCTGCTGCAGACACTTGCTATCTCTTCCGCCTTTCCAAGATGGGATTGCCGGATTGCTTGGTGGATTTACTAAAGGACAAGGAACACAAGAAGGTGGCACTCTCGTGGGGTGACGACAGTGGACAACTGCATCATCTGCGTAATGATTTTGAGATGGGCAGTTTCATTGAGTTGCAGACCTACGTGCGCAGTTTCGGTATCGAAGATGCGAGTCTACAGAAACTATATGCCAATGTATTTAGAAAGAAGATATCCAAGTCGCAGCAACTCTCGAACTGGGAGGCTGAGGAATTGTCGGCTGCACAGAAGTTGTATGCTGCCACGGATGCTTGGGCGTGTGTACGATTGTATGAGGAACTGGAGCGATTGAAGGTAAACAAGAAATGGAAACTAAGGAAGCATGAAGACGCTGTATCTGCATAAAGGTAAGGACGAAAGCCTCCGTCGCTATCATCCGTGGGTGTTCTCTGGTGCGGTACACCATATAGAAGGTAATCCCCAGGAGGGAGATTTGGTGCGCGTGGTGACCCACGAAGGTGAGTTTGTTGCTGTAGGTCACTGGCAAATAGGTAGTATTGCGGTGCGCATACTTTCGTTTGAGGACAGACCTATTGACCATGATTTCTGGGTGGAAAGGCTCAGGTCTGCATACGGTGTGCGCAAGACGATAGGGGTTATGGATGATGGGAACGATACATTCCGATTGGTGCATGGCGAGGGGGACAACCTACCTGGATTGGTTATAGATATGTATGGGCGCACGGCTGTGATGCAAGCACATAGCGTGGGGATGCATGTATGCAGAATGGAGATAGCCACGGCACTGAAGGAGGTCCTGGGCGGAATGTTGGAAAATATCTATTACAAGAGTGAAACCACCTTGCCGTTCAAGGCTGAATTGGGACAAGAAAATGGTTTTATCTTAGGTCAGACACCCCACAACATTGCGGTGGAGAATGGTCTTAGATTCCATATCGACTGGTTGAAAGGTCAGAAGACGGGATTCTTTGTGGACCAACGAGATAACCGTAGTTTGGTGGAGCAATACTCTAAGGGCAGAAAGGTGCTGAATATGTTCTGCTATACGGGTGGATTCAGTGTGTATGCGCTGCGTGGTGGCGCGCAAATGGTTCATTCCGTAGATAGCAGTCAGAAGGCCGTTGATTTGGTCAATGCCAATGTTTCACTCAATTTCCCTGGTGATACCCGCCATAAGGCTTTTGCGGAAGATGCGTTTAAGTTTCTGGATGGTGTGGATGAGACGTATGATTTGGTAATTCTCGACCCTCCGGCATTTGCCAAACACCGTGATGCCGTGCGTCATGCCATCAAAGGTTATACAAAACTCAATGCAAGGGCAATGGAGAAGATGCCTCAGGGGGGTATTCTCTTTACGTTCTCTTGTTCGCAAGCCATCTCGAAGGACCAGTTCCGTATGGCCGTATTTACTGCTGCCACTTTTGCACGGAGGAAGGTGCGCATACTGCACCAACTGCATCAGCCAGCCGACCATCCCGTAAATATCTACCATCCTGAGGGTGAATATCTTAAGGGTCTGGTATTGTATGTAGAATAAGTGACTAAATAACTCTAAATCACAAAATACTATGAACATTAAAATTCGTTTGACAATTCTCAATTTCCTTGAGTTTGCAGTATGGGGAGCGTATCTTATCTCCATGGGTTTGTATCTTGGCAGTGAGGGGTTGGGCTCCCACATTGGTTGGTTTTACAGTGTGCAGGGATTTGTAAGTCTGTGTATGCCTGCATTGATGGGTATTGTGGCAGATAAATGGATACAGGCGCAGCGTCTGTTGGCATTGTGTCACGCATTGGCAGGTGCATTTATGATTGCGGCCTGTTTCTATGGTGTTTATGCCGCTGGCAACATCAGTTTTGGTATGCTCTTTACGCTCTATACCCTGAGTGTGGCATTCTTTATGCCTACCATTGCATTGGTCAACTCTGTGGCTTATAATGCGTTGGAAAAGGAGGGGCTGGATACGGTGAAGGCATTTCCTCCCATCCGTGTATGGGGAACGGTAGGTTTCATCTGCTCTATGTGGGCGGTAAATCTGCTTGGTTTCAAGGCTACTCCCTATCAGTTTGCACTGTCGGGAGGATTGAGCGTCGTGATGGCATTCTATTCTCTCACCATGCCTGCTTGTCCTACCAATCAGGGGGGAGAGCAGAAGACATTGGTGGAAGCCTTGGGATTGCGCGCATTTACTCTATTTAAGGACTATCGCATGGCGGTATTCTTCATATTCTCCATGTTGTTGGGCAGTTGTCTGCAAATCACCAACGGATATGCCACCAGTTACCTGGAAGCGTGGGGTAAACTGCCTGAATTTGCCGATTCGCTGATGGTGAAGTATAGTGTCATCATCACCTCTATATCGCAAATGAGCGAGACGCTCTGCATATTGCTTATACCCTTCTGTCTCAGCAGGTTTGGCATTAAGAAAGTGATGCTTATCTCTATGTTTGCATGGGTCTTGCGCTTCGGGTTCTTTGCGATAGGGAATCCAGGCAGTGGGTTTGTGTTTATCATACTGAGCATGATAGTCTATGGTGTGGCATTCGACTTCTTCAACATATCCGGTTCGCTGTTTGTGGACAAGGAGACTGACCTTGGCATCCGCAACAGTGCTCAGGGGTTGTTTATGATGATGACCAATGGTTTTGGTGCCACGGTAGGTATGCTTGCTGCACAGGAAGTGGTCAATCACTTTGTGTTCAATCTGCCAGAGGGTGGTGATGTGCTTGCCGGTTGGCAGACTTGTTGGTATATTTTCTCTGCTTATGCATTGGTGGTTGCCGTGTTGTTTGCCGTACTGTTCAGATACAAGCATAAGCCGACCGAATAAGGTGCTAAGAGTCAAAGGATAATGAAGGAAGAACGCTACTTCTACCAACCCGACATTGCGCTGGGTGAACTCACTAAGGAGGACACCCAACACGCGGTGCGTGTGCTTAGAATGAAGGAGGGGGACGAACTGTGGCTGATGGATGGTAGGGGAGTATTCTACAGGGCAGAGATATCCGTGGCCAGTAACCACCGTTGTGCGTTCCATATACAGGAAAGAATGCCGCAGGAGAAGACTTGGAGGGGGCACTTGCATATTGCCATGGCTCCCACTAAGTTGAACGACAGGACAGAGTGGATGGTGGAGAAAGCGACGGAAGTGGGGGTGGATGAGTTTTCCTTCCTGGATTGCCAATATTCCGAGCGCAGAAACCTGAGGGTGGAACGATTGGACAAGATAGTGGTTTCTGCCATGAAACAAAGCAGGAAACCCTGGAAACCAGTGGTGAATGAGATGCTTGGATTCAAGTCGTTCGTCACGGGGGAGCACAAGGGAGGGAAGTTCATTTGCCATTGCCATGAAGGTGAGCGGCCGAACCTCCTTGAGGAACTGAAGAGGGGTGAGGATGCTACGGTGTTGATAGGTCCGGAGGGAGATTTCTCGCTTGAGGAAGTTCACCTGGCCGAACGCTTAGGTTGGAAGAGTGTCTCCCTGGGCAAGAGCAGGTTGAGAACAGAAACAGCAGCCTTGATGGCTGTAACCATGATGCAAATTAAAAACCAGATACTATGAAGAAGTTAGGAATCGTATTAGCCGTTGCGGCAGTCGCTGTTGCGGGCGTAGTGGGTTGGAATATGTGGAGAGGTAAGGGTGAGAGCATGGCATCTTCACTGCCTCAGGATATCACTGCGGTGGGTCGTGTGGACCTGAAACAAGCAGTAATGGACTATGGGGTGAAGTTCGAGGACATCACTAAGGTGCTGTTTGCCAATAATGAAAAGACGGGTGTGGACTATGTTACACCTGCTTACCTGTTTTCTTCCGAGGGTATGTTGGGTGCCATAGTGGCGGTAAGCGACGACGACGAACTGGAGCAATTCCTTAAGGATAAAGGCAATACGGTGGAGGAGCAGCGCGGATTGAAGTGGAGTACCATAGGGGGCAACATATTGATGGCATTCAACGACAACCGTGCTATGGTGATGGGGCCTGCGGTAGGTAGTGACTTGGATAATCTGCGCAATAAGTTGGCTCAGTGTATCAAGCAAAGTGAGTCGGAAAGTGGCAAGAACACAGAACTTTACAAGAGGTTGATGACTCGCGCGGAGCCTATTGCACTGTCCACCGATGCGGGTCAGTTGCCAAAGGATATGTTGCCCGAATGGTTGAATGGGGTGCTTGGGAACGTCAATCTCTCGGATTTGCTGCTTTCTGCAGGACTGAAACCCCACGACAACAGGTTTACCCTCTCCTTAGGTACGCAGACTGAGAATGAGACCATTAACAAGTTCCAGGACCACATAGACCTTATTGCAAAGGAGGTGGACGCTTCGCTCCTTGCTACTGCTCCCACCCATGCTGCACTGCATCTGGAGATGGCTATGGATGGTGAGAAACTGTTGAGTTTCCTGCGTGAGAACAAGGCGGTGAGAACAATGCTCGTCATGTTGAACACCCTCTTCGACATAGATATGATAATCAAGAACATACAGGGCGACGTGTCGCTTACGGTGCCGGATTTGAACGGTATGGGGGATATGGACGTGTTGTTCCAGGCGCAACTCAAGGACGATGGGTTTATGAGCAGGGTAGAGGGTTGGAATGATGTGATGACCCGCATGGCTGGTATTAAGTTCAATGTCGATGGTGAAAAGCGTGCCCGTGTGACCTATCAGGGGGGGAGTTACTTCTTTGCTACCCACGACAAGCGGCTTACCCTCTCCAACAATCAGTCTATGGCATACGCAGAAGGTAGGAACGACCTGAAACACAACGTGTCGGACGAGATGAAGGGTAACCTGCTCTTCTGCTCGCTCAACCTCGATGTGTTGGATGTGGCCAATAATATGAAGGTGTTTGCCGACCGTCCGCTTTCGTACTATTTCCAGCGGGTGGACCTTGCCGTTAAGAACTCCCGTGAGTTCCGTCTGGAACTGGTGGGTAGGGATGGTCGGGATCTGCTTAGGGACTGGATGAGGGAAGTTGAAAATTGAAAGTTGAAGTGACGGAGCAGCGAGAGCAGAGCCGAACTCGTTCGAGCTTTGCCGAGTCGCGTCGGAACTCGACCGAAATTGAAAGTTGAAAGTTGAAGCATTGAAGAATCATGGATGAAATTCGATTGGAACACACATTCCCAGAGGTGTTTGCAAGGGTGGACACCCTGCAGAGCGAGGTGTGGAAACAGGATGTGACATTCCGCAAAGGTAAGGTCTATCTGGTGGAGGCAAGCAGTGGGATGGGTAAATCCTCACTGTGCAGTTACCTCTATGGCCATAGGGCCGATTATCAGGGAGTTATAACCTTCGATGGGGAGAACATACGCAAGTATTCCTCAAGGGATTGGGACCACCTGCGCCAGAAACACCTGTCGCTGATGTGGCAGGAACTGAGGTTGTTTCCCGAACTCACTGCCCTGGAGAATGTATTGATTAAGAACCGATTGACGGGGCATAAGAGCAAGCGCGAGATACTCCGGTGGTTCGAGGAACTGGGTATTGGCGACAAGGTGAATGAGAAGATAGGGCTGATGTCGTTTGGTCAGCAGCAGAGAGTGGCCATGATGCGCAGTTTGTGCCAACCCTTCGACTTCCTGCTGGTGGATGAACCCATCAGTCACCTCGACGAGGTTAATACCACCCGAATGTCCGACATCATGATGGTGGAGGCCACCACTCAGGGTGCTGCCGTCATAGTTACTTCCATAGGTAAGCACATGGAACTGCATTACGACCAAACCTTGAAACTTTGAAAGTTGAAAGTTGAAAGTTGAAAGTTGAAAGTCGAAAATTGAAAGTTATATAATCCGCCCATGACATTGATTTGGAAACTACTTCGCCAGCATATATCTGCACTGCAACTGCTGGGATTCTTCCTCGCCAACCTGGTGGGGGTGCTTATCGTGTTGTTTGCCATGCAGTTCTATAGGGATGTGCGTCCCGTATTCACCCAGGACGAGGGGTTGATACCAGGCGACTACATCATACTCTCGAAACGCATATCCTCCGTGGGGCTGGGCAATAACACTACATTTTCCGAACAGGAAATCAACCAGTTGCGCAACCAGCCGTTCTGCAAGAGGGTAGGTGGGTTCACGGCATCGCAATACAAGGTCAACTGCTATGTAGGCATAGAGGGAGTGGCAAACTACGGTACGCAGATGTATTTTGAGAGTGTCGGCGATGAGTTTGTGGATACCCGACGCGAACAGTGGAATTGGCACGAGGGAAACCAGTTCGTACCCATCATATTGCCGAAAAGTTACCTTGCCATCTATAATTTCGGTTTTGCGCAAAGTCGCTCACTTCCAAAACTTTCCGAGGGTGTGGTGTCCATGATAGAGATGACGCTGCTCTTGCGTGGCGAGGGTAAGGAACACAGGTTGAAGGGTCGCGTCATAGGATTCACCAACCGCCTGAACACCATATTGGTGCCGGAGTCTTTCCTCAGGTGGAGCAACCAGGATTTGTCGCCTCGTGCCGATATGTCGCCCACGAGACTGATTATGGAGGTGAAAAATCCTACGGATGAGCACATTGCGCAGTACGTGCAGCAACATGGCTACGATATCGACGAGGATAAGTTGCAGGCAGGGAAGACCACATATTTCCTGAAACTCTTGGCCATATTGGTGGGGTGTGTGGGGTTGCTTATTTCCCTGTTGTCGTTCTTCATTCTCATGCTCAGCATTTATCTCTTGGTGCAGAAGAACACGCAGAAGTTCCAGACGCTTATGCTCCTGGGTTACAGCAGCCGCAGGGTGTCTTTCCCCTATCAGTTGCTCACCATACTGCTCAATGCCTTGGTGCTTCTCTTGTCGCTGGGGTTGCTGTATCTGATACGCCGGAGTTACATGGATGTCCTGTGGAGTATGTTTCCCACCATGAAGGAGCAATCTCTGCTGCCTGCCGTCGCTCTTGGCGTGGTGTTGTTCCTGGTGGTCAGCATCTTCAACATCATTGCCATACGGAGGAAAATTGAAGATTGAAGATTGAAGATTGAAAATTGAAAATTGAAATAGTGAGAAGTGAGAAGTGAGAGGTGAGAAGAGGATACGTTTTCCTCTTGAGAATTATTCAGGGAGTCTAATACATTTCTCTTCTCACTTCTCAGCTCTCACTTCTCACCTTAGGAGGGGTCAGGGGAGGTCACCATCACCAAATCTCCAAATCACCAAATCTCCAAATCACTAAATCACCAAATCACGATTAAAAGATGCGAAGCATAATATTTGACCTCGACGGCACTCTGCTGAATACCCTGGGAGACCTCCACAACAGTGTGAACCACGCACTTAGGGAGATGGGGTGGAAGGAGAGAAACCTGGAAGAAGTGCGACATTTCGTGGGAAATGGGGTGCGCCGACTGGTGGAGCGCAGTGTGCCTGAGGGATGTGATGAGGAGCGGTTGGAATGTTGCTTCCGCCTTTTCCGTCAGTACTATCTCATTCATTGCCAGGACACTACCGATTTGTATCCTGGCATCAGGGAAATGTTGTGGGAGGTGCATAAAAGGGGGATTCCTACCGCCATAGTGAGCAATAAACTGCAGGCGGGGGTGGATGAACTCTACGACCGATATTTCCGCGAGACGGTGGATGTGGCTATCGGTCAGCGCGAGGGTGTTCCCCTGAAACCGCAACCCGATATGGTGGATTTGGCGCTAAGGGAATTGGCGGTGGACAGAGCGGATGCCATCTACGTGGGGGATAGTGAGGTGGATGTGATGACTGCCCGCAATGCTCATCTTCCCTGTGTATCAGTGCTTTGGGGGTTCCGCACCAGGGAGGAACTGCTGCCTGCGGGTGCCACTCGGTTTATATCGCGTCCCAGTGAGTTGGTGGAAGGCATTCTCCCTTAGTACCTTCAATTCATCGATGGTCTTCTGCGCTTTTTCAAGTTCTTGATTACCCCACCCCGCTCTACGAGCACCCCTCCCCTTGGAAAAGGGCGGGGAGTCTGCTGGCGCGGAATTACAATATCCTCCTGCTTTCCTCTTGCTTACCCCACCCCTGCTCTACGAGCACCCCTCCCCTTATAGGGGCGGGGAGTCTTTCTGCTGGCGCGCAGCAGCCTATTCAAGAGGTGTGGAAACTAAACTCCCCTCCCTTCTGAGGGGAGGGGCACCCTCATGGACAGAAGTAACTAAAACTCCCCTCCCTTTTGAGGGGAGGGGTAGGGGT